>Ga0116228_10002288_pt1 | contig 16546 bp, 10 predicted proteins | sample S1TSphfallax_2_FD_89694 | JGI IMG/M metagenome (GOLD analysis project Ga0116228, IMG submission 89694) | Host-associated microbial communities from peat moss isolated from Minnesota, USA - S1T2_Fc - Sphagnum fallax MG | ecosystem: Host-associated > Plants > Peat moss > Unclassified | place...
CCCCAAAACACTTGAAGCTAACTTAACTCTGAAAATCAAACTAAAAAGTGGAGCTGATGCACTCTCTGAGTTCCGACCAATGTGTCCAATTAATAGTTGTGTAAAAGCCCAGGCAGTGACCAAAGAAGACAATGTATGCAGCAATGCACAAGCAGCAGCATTGTGTTATGTAAACACCTGTGAACCTCAGGCATCACACAGGTGGCTGCAGTCACCCACTTTGACAAATTATTTTCATGTAGGGTTTAGGGTACAAGCTGAGTTGTCTTGGCCTTGCCTACCAAGGCAAGGATATTGTGTTTAATTTCATTCTAGAGAATAGTAGCTTAAGGGATTTTGGCCCCTAGGTAATAGCTCTATTTTGATGAGGATTTTTGAAAGATGATATTTTGGCTTGTGTTGAAACTTGAGATTAGTTATAGAGTTAAAATAATATCTTGAAGGATTGTGGTTTGTTTTAGAGGATTTTTTGAAGATTATATTTTTTCATGGTGAAATGTTTTAGTTTCAAAAAGTCTTCTTTTGCCTTAAGATACTTTTTAATGTAAATGGCAAGGCCACAGTGTGACACACCTCTTGTTTTTCTCCTACTTGCAGCCACTACATTTGACCACTAAGCAGGGAGAGGGGACTTTGAACCCTCCCTCCCACCCACAAGAGAAGGCTCTTAGATAATTTGGGGGGGGGGACTTGAGGGGATGTGCCCCCCCTCATATGGCAAGGTGAAGTTGCTTTACTAAGAAGCATCTACCAAGTTAGTGGATGGATTAGCTTGTCCTACTTAATGAATTTACAGGTAGAACTAACCAAGGGCTTTAGCACCAGCATTTGCTAAGTCTTGACATTCTTGGTCGGATTTGCTGTTTTTTTGAGGAGGAGGCTATGAGCACTTTCCCAAATTACTGGACACTGGCAACATCATGTCACTCATTCGTATTTGAGATATTTGATGAGATCTTGAGACATTTTCTGTAGTAATGTTGCTTTTTTCAAATTTGTGACGATTGTCACACTAACAATCATCCATAAGGAGATTTACCCATGTTTTGCTACCATAGACCAGCTACAAAATCAGAAATTTATTAAAATCCTTTTATACCCTGACTACTTGCTTGAACAATGTGTAGAAACGTGATGATTTTTCAAATGTGTTTTGATTGATTTCGGAATATGCAGCAAAACATTTTTTTTCAAAAAAAATTCCCCAAATAATGAAATTTTTGCACAAAAAGAAATGTTGTTCCATTGGCGAGTCTCCCAAAACAGGCAATGCCAACACTATTGGGAGGGGTGCTATTTGGGTCAAAAAGGGGTGCAAGGGTGTTGGAGTAACAACATGCGCCCCTTTTTGACCGTCCTCCACGCCCTTCCCCGCCCCCCCCCCAGTTTGCACAAAATAGTCAATCTTGTGATACTGGAGATGAATTGACAATGACTAAGTACTCTTTCACATGTCCACTCCTAGTTTTATATTGTTGTAATTGTGTGCTCATACATACATTGTATCTGTTGGCCTTTGCCTACCAAAAGGCAAGGATATTGTGTTTAGATTCATTCTAGAGTATAGTAGCTTAAGGGATTTTTGCCCCAACAGGTCTATTTTTATATGAGGATTTTTGAAAGATGATATTTTGGCTTGTGTTGTAACTTTAGATTAGTTCTAGAGTTATAATATCTTGAATGGTTTCTTTTAGAGGATTCTTTGAAGATTGTATTTTTGCATGGTGAAATATTTGAGTTTCCACAATTCTTTTTTTGCCCTAAGATACTTTTTAATATAAACGGCAAGGCCACAGTGTGACAACACACCCCTTGTTTGTTCCTTTTGATTCAGCGTTTTATTTGGTGCAAAATTTTTGCCAAAATGAGAAGAATAAAAGATGAAAAGCAATATTCTGTCACTAAATTTCCATTTGGCATGTGGAGATTTCCAAAAACTACACAAACACTTTCAATGAATTGTTAATGAGCTCACCCTTTCTTTTAAGTGCATCTGGAATTGGTAAAATCAAATAAGCATGTATTAACCTCTACCAATTTAACAAATGTGTTTACATGCAACAAACAATTAAATACGTAAATTATTTTTTTTACGGCTAAAACATATCAATTTGTAACTAGCTGTAACATACAATTAAAAACCAAGGCCCATTGTTTAATCAGTATTAGAAATTGCAATGCCTCCAAATATTATGGTGGTTCCTAAGGTTCATAATCATGATTCTGAAATAAATTAAACAACTAGTTTTGATATTCAATACTCACTTCTGAAATAGCCAATTATTTATTAATTGTTTCATGGAAACCATTAATTCTTTTATTAACTTGAAATAACTAAAACCGATGGTTATTAACAATATTAAAATACCCACCAAGCATTGTTAAAAACCTTATCCAATGTGGTAGTTGGTTTCCCTATTTGCACAATTTCACTATCTTGTTCAATTAATGAAATCCATGGACGACCTCTCTTCTTAAAAGATCACAATTTCTTTTACTTTGGCAAATACACATTAGACCAAATTGTTGATGCATTCACTTCTTGTTCACAAAGTGAGTTTTGATTTAAACTATGTATGTGGAATGTGTTCAATAAGGTGGTTCACATGGTACTAGGAAATGTGCAAGGCATTGGAGCTATTAAGGCAAGTACAATGGGAAGGTGTCTAACTAGGCCCCATCACGTTTGTGGGTATAATTCAAACTGGTTGCAAATGTGTATGGGCCATCCTTGTTGACAATGGCTTGGAAAATGTTTCAAAAGTGTTCAAGATCCGTCTTCACATGATCATGTGGTCTTTGGATTCTTGAACATTTGAAATGTGGCCAAAAAGTGGATAAGAATTGGAAGTACTACTTCCAAAAATGCAATCAATGTGTGGAATATCAACCAAAATCAATGACTTCTATGCGATTTCTATTTGCACATGCAAGTGTATTGATCCTTTACACCTCTTCCAAATGGTAGGCAAAATGCATTGTTCACTCAAGAAGCTCAATCACCAAAGTCCACTCCAATTACATTGAGGGTGACCAATATTGAAATATATATATATTCTTATTTTACAAGATTGGTCATTATGCCTTTATCCATGATCAAGTCATTGCATTTCTAACAAATTTGAATGAAACTTTTGATCTTAAGAGAGCGGTCATTCTATTGTTTATCATTCAAATTGGTCATCAACATGCACTTAATAAGTCTTATTTGCTTAAAGATGCATGGTGGGTTGAAGTTTCAAGCACCTTATTGTTTTAAAGAGGATGGCTTGTGCATGAGCGTAAAGCATGAGCTTGTAGCTTAAAGCTAATGTGATTTTAATCCACCTACACAAATGAATGTGTCAATAAATGAATGATTTCATATGAATGAATTTCATTTATGATTTGGATTAAATAAATAATTTGATGAAATTCATCCATAATTGAAAGATAAATAACTTTAAAATTATTTATATCCATCTTCATTTGTTGTCCAAGTATTAATATCCCAAACTTGATACCTTTGGAAAGGAAAAGAACCTAATGTCATCAATGACATTGGGTCAATTTGCCCTAAAACAAAAAAATAAAAAATAAAAAAATCATGTTAAAAAAATTTGTTAAAAAAATAGGGTGGATCTTAGCATGATAATAGTAATATAGTTAAGACATATTGAAAATAATGGCACTTTAAATAACAACCATCAAATACATTTATAATGGAATTTACATTATATTATTCAACAAATGTTATATTATATATAATTAAATTATGTTTCATGAAGCTCTAATTAATTAAAATTAAGGGAGAAAAAAAATTTGTTCATAAAACTTAATGATAAAATAAAACATTCATGCATAATTTTGATGGAAGTTCTATATATCAAAAACATGTAAATTCAGTTTATTTTTCAATCCATATATTAAAAGAATGAAAAAAATCATTCCTCCATAATGAGGATGAAAGTTTACATTCATCCCCATGTTTGCTTTTAAGTTTATTTATATAACATTCATTTTGTGATTAAATCATTGGGCTTTATTTGTGTGTATATAGGGGAAAAGGTATTTTACCATCCCAAGTTCCAACTCTAGGCTCTAGGCTCAAGCTCTAAGCCCATGCAACAACTTGCCTCTTGTTTTAAACTAATTAAATTTCAATAAATCTTAATCAAATTTTGTAGATTGCTTGATTAGAAAATTTTGTGGAATGCTCAATTTTCATGAACTACCAAATATTTTTTAAAGAAGTTAATGTTATCTTGGATAATGAGTTAAGTGAGCATTTGGTCTCACATCTATCATTCACATTAATCAAAGTGATTAAGTAAAATCACCCAAACAGTCACGCTCACCCTTCAAATAAATACCCATTTACATTGCATACTCATGGAATGGGAATCTTTACATGAGTTCATTTAGGACCCAACAAGTGGTCATCAAATATTATGCCTCCTATCATAGAAGGATTTAAATTCCTTGAACATTTTTTCAAAACTCTCAAGGCAAATGAAAGGGAAGTTCCTTTTAACATTTTCCTGAAGGTCCCAAAGTAGGATAATAGGGAATAGTGTTGTGCAATTACTTGAATTTTTAAAGAACCACCAGTTCTAATTTTTTAATATTCCAAAATCAAAGAACTATAGCTCTAGTTTTCTGAAAAACAAAAAACAAAAGCCAAAAACTATTGATCCTAGTTATTTCAAAAACTTTAAAGAACATGTGGTTTGTTAGCATTTTACATTAGATAGTTTATACATTCTTCTAGTACATTCACACATTGATGGAACGTTATGGCTTGTCCCCTTTCATGTTTCTTGACTCCTTTACGATCCTTGTACTCTAATTACTATAAATGCAACAATGTAAGAGTTTGGTTCTCCTCTTTCACTCAAAGTTGTTTTTCCAATCTTGGCTTTGCTTTATTCAACATGGTGTTAGAGTGAATACCAAATAAATTTCTTGTAATATCAAGAGAATTCAAATTTTAATTGAATTTAAATAAGTCAAAAAATCAATGGCTTTTGTACATCCATCTTTTAAAAAAAAAAAAATTTACACCTTCAATCAATACACACATCAAATATGTCTTGTAGGTTTTGTATATTATTATCACAAGTTATCCATAACATTGTGGAACTATTTATGTTACGTGAAATTTTTCAAATCACAAAACAAAATTAAAAAAGAAAATATGGGATAAGAAAATGAGATCTTGCCATAACATTTGATAAAATGACATAAGAATCTTTTAATCTTAAAGAATAAAGTGTGTATATATATGTCTCAATTCAAGGTTTTTGACTTATGTAACATCACAAGATTTTATGGAACTTGTTTTCATGTTTGGAAATATAATATAAAACTAGTTTTTAAATCTGAAAATTTATTAAAAATTGTTGAGGGATTGAAAATTGAACTTGTTTCTCCTCCTACCACTCTTGGTGGCACAATACATCATTTACCTCCCACCAAACTGGGGAGTAAAGACAAATTTCAACAAAACGATACACATGCATTAACAATTATTACAAATTGTTTAGACAATAGCCAAGTATTTCATATTAATTCTTGTAACACAACTAAGGAAACATGGGATGAGCTTCTTTTGTTTGTTTGAAGTACATGATTAAGTGACAAAGATATATTTAATGGAATTATTAACAACATTGAAGATGAAGGTGAATGAAAATGTGACAAAGCATATGCACAATTTCAAAAGTCTTTTCGAACAATTGTTCATAGCCAAAAACCCAATGAAGGATGAAGAAATAATGTTCACATTGATGCGAAACATGTCACCTTCTTATCAAAGTTTTCTTATTTCTATAAAAGGTCAAACCCTCACCTTACAAACATTAATCACCTATTTAATACAAGAAGAATTTTTGTTGAAAATTTTAGGGGTGTAAACAAGATAACACAAGCCACACCTGTCTATTTTTTTATTGCTTTCATGACAACTTTTTGGAATATTCTTGAAAAAATATTTTAAAAATTTCTTCATACTATTTTATTAAGGTTTATGTTAGAAATTTGTAATTGGTAAAAAATGTCATTTTCAAAAAAATTTAAATCCATTTTCAAGTCATTTTATTGTTTAAAAATAAAAGTTACAATGTTTAATGAGTGTTTTTGTTAATTTTTTATTCATTGGGTTAATTTCAAATCAATTCATATGATCCCATAATATATTAAAAATAAAATTATATAAAAAATCTTACAATTTCAACATTGCGTGAAAACACGCTATAGTGGCCAAAAAATGTTGTCACAAATGTTATTTTTCAAAATTGTGCAACTTTCAACTTCCACCAAGCCAATATTAAAAGACATATTCATAAATTATACTCAAAATAAGATAGTTCAATAGTCAAATTAATGAAATTATCAAAGCAACTACATTTTTTGATTAATATGAAATGATTAAAGAGTATATTTGTGAGAATTTAAATTTTATCACTATATACTAAAAATGCAAATATATTCCAAAAATGATTCAAATAATTGCAAAACTTGATGAAGTACTTAATCATATATTGAATATGAATTGATTGGACCATTTCAATTATAATTGAAAAGTTTGGTTCATGTGATTTCACCAAAAAATCTAAACAAGCTTTTCATTCAAAGGAGCATCAGTGTGTTGAAAAAAAACATTTTGTTGAAAATTACTTTCATTTGAAAGATGACAAGAATTATGTTGAAGGCCTTTGTATTAAAATCCATTTTATGTGTTCATCCAAATGCTAGATGAAATCAAACAAAAACTACCCCTAAAATATATCAAAATATATTTTTAAAGAGTTTTTTTTTTTATTAAAGCGGCCCCCCCTAAGTCTACTTTCACCTCATCAAATTAAATTACGAGTTTAAAACATGAAAAAACCAATCAAGCGTTACACATGTTATGGTACATGTTGTTGTGATTACACCTTTGGACAATAATGTTGAAGCAAAGATAAGTGGTTTGTTAACCCTTGCATTCAAAAAAAGGCCTTGGTCCAACAATCAATGAGCCCTTTTTAATTCACAGTTTTAAAGCCAAAAATTTTACAAGCCTACCAATTATCCAAGAGGATACATCTTCAAAACCCTCTTTTTACAATTGGAGAAAAGATTCAAATCCACCTCCCATAAAATGTTTTTATTATGATAAAGATAAGCACATTATAAAGGATTGTCATAAATGGTAAGTAGATGAAACAAATGGGGTGTTCCATTGAAACAACCCCGATCAAAAAAAATGCTCTACATAGCAACATTGCAACCTCAAACCAATTCAATGACCAATGATTGGATTGTTGAATTGGGTGCTACGGGCATATGGCTCATACTCGAACCACATTTGCCACATATGTCGATTTGCCACAAGGGCAATTTGCTTACACAAGCAATGGATCTACCCATGAAATCAAAGGCATTGGAGAAGAAAATGTCATACTTCAAGATGGCTCAATAAAAGCCTTCTGTAAGTACTTCATCTATCACAATTGAAATGTAATTTTTTTCTATTAAACAATTGGCATTGGCCAAAGGAGAATTTTGATTACATGGTACTCAAGCATATATGCATATTATAAAACATGAATTGATTGCTTGCAACTTGCACCCTTCAACATGACTTGTACACCCTTGGTTGATCATAATCTTTCAATGAAAATAATGCAAATCAAAAGGCAATGCCCATTTCATTTGACAACACCATACCTATTTGGCATAGATGTTCGAGTCACATAAGTGTTAAAAGATTACAAGACTTGGTTAACACCACATGGCCAAAGGTATTCATTTGAAAAATATACATGTAATTTTTTTTGTGAATCATCCAATTTTGGGAAACAAACAAAGTCGTCATTTCCAAACACTGGTAGAAAAAGGCCAAAATGTAATTAATTGATTTGCAACTACATGTAACTAATTGTCGCTTACAACTAACTTTGGTTACTTATGTAACTGAAAACCACATCACACATTTTTGGATCACACTCATGACTATTTTGTGACTACTAGGTTTTTCATTCTTCCAATGGGATGACTTTTCACACTACTTTCATCTTGGAAGGCCGTCATATGGCCCATTAGTGGAAAAAATGATCAAAAAATGATAATTAATACTTATGTCTATACATTAAGTTATGTATATAATTAATTCTATGTAGGGTAAGTTATGTGTTTTGTGTTATGGTAACTAAGTATAGTAGGCCTTATGTATACATTATGTACTCCACATCCACTAGGATATATACATGTGTTGATTTCATGGATTGGTTAATCATAGTTTGAAAAATTATTAACTTTTATTAACTTAATATTAGAGTATATGTAAGGGTGGCAATACATCAATCATCTATAGGTGTATATATGTATATATAAATTTTATTAAAATTATATTGGAACATAGAAATCATATTTTAAAATTATAATTAAAATCAAAATTTTAATTTTTTTCACAAATTTTTAATACTTATACAACAATAAAAAGCAAGTGCAGTAATTATCCTAAAATTATTTTCATTAAAATATTTACTTTAATTAATCTATAATTTCTTAAACCATTCTACTTACAAAAATTATACCAAAACAAATTCATAAATAAATTAAATATAATTTTCTTAGAAATTATAATTTATAATTAAAATTCATATTTAATTTTTACAATAATTATAATGTAATGTGAGTAATTAATGTTATTATTTGCAATTACTGTAAATAATATATCTATTATTTAAAATTCAAAATAAATAATTATTGTTCCAACATAAACTTGTACATTAATTATTAATTTTTCTATAGTGCTAAAAATTAATTATAGAATTTTCAATTAACTTTGTAATCATTATTTATTATAATTTATAATTTATAATTAGATTTACATTTTAAATTTTTTACATAAATTTCCTAATATTAGGGTAGCTAATGTAATATTACTTTAATTACATGCATTATACATAGTTTATAGTTGAAAATAATATTTATAATTTTAAAAATAATTTTACTATAATTTGAGTAATTAATGTACTTACTGTAATTAAAGTAATTCAATTATAGTAAATTACTATATGTAAAAGGTCATATAGCATTTTACTTACAATAAATAGTTTTCATTACAACATAAATTAATTATTGTAAAAACATTATATTTACAGTAATTATACTTAAATTAAATGATTATTATTATAAATTATTATTCAATAAATAAATTATTTATACATTGTAAATTATATTTTGATTAAGATATAGGTTTTTAACAATAATTATATGACGCAATAATTGAAGTTACTTATTATTAACCATTAGTTTAAATTAATAATTATAATTTATAATTTATAATAATTTTACTACTATGAAATTGATTCCCATAATTGCTGTAATTAAATTATTTAAACATGTATTCCAATAGTTTCATATTTTAGAATTGAAGGTATTATTCATTATAACTTATATTTCCAAATTGAAACCAATATTTATAATTTATAGTAAATATTTATTAATGAATAAATTATAATGTAGTTTTTTATTAATTTATTATGTATTCAAAACTTGTAAGTAATTAGTTAGTTAGTCACAAATTTATAAGTTATTAATAATTTAAATTGATGATAATGAATAGTTAATATTTGTGTTATACCTTGTTTTTCTTTTATTGGATATAAATTGATTATAATTACATAATTAGTTAGTTAATTAGCTAGTCATTTAATTAGTTATTTCGGTTAGAAATCCAAAAATGATAACAAAAGATATGGGGAAAGTTTTCTAGTTGTAAACTAATTTGTAATTGAGTTGCAAGTTCAAAACTTATCCCATATTGGTTGTTCCTCACTCCCATTTTAAAAATTATATAAGGAAGGTGTGTAATCTAACATTATCAAAGTAAAAAATTTGTGCCATTTGGGATGAACAAATAAAAAAACTTAGCCCAAAATCAAAATGAAAAATGTTTAAGCATCATTTTAGCTTACATATTTCCCTTAACTTATTTATTCACCTATCTACTTATGGAGGTAGGTAGGTACATAGTTCAACCTACCCACCTAAGTGGGTAGGTCAAACTTGGTACCAAACTCTTTAAATTTGACCTACCTACCTACTTTTACCTACCTAAATATTAATTTAAATTTATTTGGTGTAAATTTAAATTAGTCTGCCACATGGCATATTTACATTGTCCCACATGTCACCTTCTAAAAAGGTGAAAATCTTTTAAGGTGTACCACATAGGATGAAAAGGATCTAATTCTTATTATAGTCCTTTTTAACCTTATATTTTGATTCCCATAAAAAATAACGAATCAAAAGTTGTCAAATATTTCAAAAAGATTATATTTTAAACCATTACAATTATAAAGTCCATCATAATCATCCATAAATGTGTTTTTACATGGTAAAAAATCTATTTTGTGTTTTGAGTCCTGAGTCCTAAGGCCAAATCATGTTTTGATATGTGAAACAATGAAAGGATGCCATGTATGCTTGATCATTCAACCAAAAAATGTTGCAAAATTTGAAAACAATTAACTAAACAAATTTTGGATGTCTTGTCGAAACATAAACCATTAAGGAATGCATGACTCCAAGACATTTCTATAATGACAATCTTTCATTTGGAGTGCCAAAGTTTTAGTAAAAATATTAAAAAATGTCCTTTTTCTTACATCCACATCTCCTATACTTCCCCCTAAACCTTTGGAATGTAAAATATTTATTAATATAATAAATATAATTATCTTTATTTATGTAGCACTTTTGATGAAAAAAATTCAAGACTTTAATATCAATTCCAAAAAATCTGGTTGTTTATATTACAAAAATTTTATACCATCATGTAGAACATACTTTATTTAATTTTTGGTTAAAATATGAATCAATTTGAACAAATATTGTTATTCTTGTTGATTCATTTTCAATAAAATTGCGTAGTGGGACAACATTCCTGAAATGTGTTCCAAGACATTTAAGGACATGTTTAAATCAAACAAATCACAATCACAAAGAATATGAATATTAAATGAAAAAATAAATTCACCAAAATAAATGAATCAATAAACATTGTGATCATTCAAAATAATAATCTATGAATGATTTTAAGGTGAGACATTCCTTTTGTGTACCCCAACCGTGATTATACGTTGTAAGGAAAACCAAACCCCTTAAAAGACATTAGGCCTTCGTGCCATCATTATAAAATATTTTGCTTTTTATCTAGATGATCCCACCACTTATAACCAAGCTTTAAATAGTCCCACATCCACAAAATGGAAGCTTGTTATTGAAAAAGAATTTAATTTTTTAATGAAGAATAATACTTGGACATTTTTGCTTTTACTATCCCTAATCAAAAAGTTCACCTAGTAATTAAAGGTTTTTCTCAACAATAAGGGGTTGACTATGAGGACAAATATTCCCCTATTCTCAAAACATTTTCAATGTAGGTCCTCCTTGCTTATATGACACATTTCAACCTTGATATTCATCAAATGGATGTCCAAACTGCTTTTTAGAATGTAAATTAAAAGAAAAAGTCTTTATGGAGGTACCTCAAGGGCTACAAGTGCTTGAGAATTCCAATTTTGTGTAAAACTCAATAAACCTTTATATATATGAAAACAATCATCTTGTACTTGGGTCTAACATTTGGATTCATTTTTTTCATCCATTGGATTTATTCCAAGTGTTGTTGATATTAATGTTTACATACATAAATAAGGTGACAACTTCATCATTATTGCACTTTATGTCGATGACATACTTTTGATCACTAATGATGGCCCCCATTTGCTCTAGAAAATAAAAAATGCTTTGAGCTTAGAATTTGACATGATTGATATGGGGCCTATCACCCATAATACAATTTTGGGCCTCAAAGTGATTTATAATTGTGCTCAAGGTTTTATTGAAATCTTTCAACAAACAGATGTCCAATCCATCCTCCTTAAACTTAAAATGGAATCTTGTCACCTAGTTTCCACTCCTTTGGAACTCAATACTAAATTAAGCAAAGCAAATTGTGTAACAACTCCACAAGAAAAAGAAAAAATGCAACATGTTCCTTATAAAGCCATTGTTGGGTCCCTCATGCACCTTTCCATATACACTAAACCTAACATATCTTATTCCGCAAATATAGTTGCCTAATACATAGCTCATCCTAGTGAAAAACAATTGATTTTTGTTAAACGGATTTTACGATACCTCAAAGGCACTCTCACAATTGGTTTAATTTATACTCTCTCCCAAGATGATTTCATTCTACAAGGTTTTTCCAATGTAGATTGAATTGACGTAGCTTGGATAGTTTACGATTCACATTTGGCTATTGTTCCATGTTGGGTCGTTGTGTTGTTAATTTTGTCAGCTACAAACAATGTTTTGTTGCCCTATCCTCCATTAAAAGTGAATACCTAGCACTTTCTCGTGCATCTACTAAAGCGATTTGGTTACATTGATTACTTGATTCCTTCTATTGCTCACAAAGTACCGCTAGCATTATATTTTTTAATAATGAAAGTGCTATTCAATTAACTGAAATCCCAAGTTTCATGAATGGAATAAACACATCGACATTCAAGTCCATTTCATTTGTGAACATATGCAAGCCAACATAGTTAAACTAATATTTTGTCCAACCTTTGACATGACTACAAACATCCTTACCAAGAGTTTGTCTAAAGATAAACATTTACATTTTGTATGCTTAATGGGTTGAAGAACTATCTAATAAGGGGGGGTGTTAAGATTTTATATCAGATAGTTTATATATTCATCAGGTACATTCATACATTGATGGAATGTTGTGGCTTTTCCCTTCTCATGTCTCTTGGCTCCTTCTTTAAGATCCTTGTACTCTAATTATTACAAATTTAACAGTGTAAGAGTTTTGTTCTCCTCTTTCACTCAAAGTTGTCTTCTAGATCTTAGTCTGTGCTTTACTTAACACAGTTTTTATGAAAGAGCTGGTGGTTTTATAACTGGTTCTTTGATTTTTAAAACCATGAGTATGAATCCTAAGAACTGCTGTGGGTATGCTTCTATTACAAATCACCCAAAATGTGTACATTGCAATATTAGGTAGTATCTCTCCAAGTTGTTTTCACTCAATGACTATACCAAAGTTGTCAAAATTCAGGTCAATAAAAATTGTCCATCTATTGTACACCTCTAGTGCCAGGGATCAAGGTGCTAGTAAAGATGAGCATTGCATGGAAAAGAGGAACAGTAGACTTCCAAATCTCAAGTCAATTCCTTTGGGCTGTTTTCTGGAAGGAGCATAAATAAAAAGCTTGACAAGTCCTTGATTCCCCAGCTCATTTGCAAAACTTTGGCCTCATATTCAAGGATCAACCCAAGATTGAACCAAATTTCTAAGTGAAAACATCATAATTCACCAGCAATTATATCTTCACCAGCATAATTGCAGATTCATCCCCAGAGGATATAAAAACAGTAAAATTGACACCTTGACACACCTGCACTCATGGCAATGCAGGTTGTGTTGATACATATTTGGTTAGGTGTATTTTGCTGCACCTTTTCTGCTAACAATCTGATCTGCTAAAGCGGAACAATCCGATTGGCACACTTTGGCAGCTTTTTTAGGGTTTTGGTAAACCCTAAATCCTAAACCCTAATTCTTAAAGCATTTGGCAGCTGGTATAGAAAACAAATGAGGAGGAATTCAATGTATTACGGTGAAATTTTTTGCATCCTTGGTTATGTTTGGCCAATTTCCATCAGCACCCAATTTTTAATTCCACATGAATTTCCAAAAATTTAATGTGTGAAATTAGATGTTTGCAAACTTTCAAATGTATTCACTGTTTGCCTATGGAGCACGTGCCACATCAGAAATTCAAGGTGGCATTTTGAGCAGTGATTTTTTTTCAATTTTTTAGTGTTGCATCTTTGGCTTAGCACCCCAAGAAGGATTTAGCATTAAACGGCAATAGGACATGTAGAAAAGTTAAAAAACAATTTGTAGTCCTATTGTTGTTTGGCAACATGCAAGAGGAAGTGCTCTAAATTTGGCCAACTAACACAGTCCAAAACCTTAACTCTTTTGGTAAAATTTTGGTCAGAAATGGCCCAACACAGGAGGGTGCAGGAGACAACTACTCCAATCCAAACCATACATGTATACAGTGGTGGGTTAACAGCCAGAGCTTCAGCAAACACCTCAATCTGGGCCACGTTGAACCAGCACCGACCAGTGCACCATCCAATGGATGCCCGTTATTACTCAGTTGTAGATGAACCTCCTCAACTGAGTTAATATTTGATTTCACCTTGGCAACCAATTTTGTAAGAAATATGTCTCATAAGTGGGTGTTGGTTCACTGTGGCCAGGCTCAATCTGTTCTTCTTTCAGGTGCCCATAGATATGCCTCTGTTCTAGCGGAAAGAACAAAGGACATGATGTACAAACTTAACACCAATGATTCATTTTTAGCTCAACCTGTCCTTATTTCAGTTCCTTCCCCAGTTTCTGACAATTGTTATTTTACTACCCAGTTCCATCAATTCTGCTCTCAATTCAAGTGTTTCTCAGCATTTTTTCATCATGCAAACTTACTTTATTCTCAACATTGCTGAAAATTGGGAGACGTTCTTTGGCAATCTGGATTTAGATTTTGGAATTTTAATGACATCCAGATTTTGTTTGCTGAAACATTTTGACATGATTACAGTGATGATAATTTTTCCAAATCAGATCAAAATGGTTTGGACACAATCTATGCAAGATGCAATACCTCCTCAATAGGAGAAGGAAAATAAAAAAACAACAAAATTGCAATCAAAACCCACAAAATAGAATTACAAAACCTAAACCTAGTTAGATAGAGTGACTGAATTATTTCCCATCTTAAGGTGCTTTGTAAACCAGAGTTGGACGGTTATCTGATTTTTTAAATAACCTTCAGTTCCAAAATGTCAGGAATCAAAGAACCTCCAGGTTCAGTTTTTTCAAAAAAAAATCAGAATCAAAGAACCTCAGGTTCTGGTTTTTTGAAAATATTAATAGTCAAAAGAACCCCCAGTTCCAGTTTTTCTTTAAACCTCAAAGAACCAACTTCTCTCATGAAATACCCGGATAAGAACCAGAAATTTTACAGAAAGTAATTTATTCTTAGATTTTTTCAGAAATGTGGTTATATGTCGAAGTCAGTTCTCAGATTTTCGAGAACCATGGTTATATATCTGTGAGATAATTCCATCCAACACTGGTGGAAATATCTAATGTAATTATTTTTCAAAGCTACCCAAAAGATATGCAAGAGGGATGTCAAGCACCGTGGGCAAGAGTAAAACAAAGTTCAAAACTCCACAAGATCACTGTAACAAAGCCTTCCAATGCACAACATAATCCAAATTTAGGAAGTAATTTGATTCCTAATAATATGACCATTATTTCACATTATGCAAATGACTTAATTGAAATCTCAACTCATGCCCTTTAACCTTCAAGAACAAGTTCTCATTATTATGTACCACTCATGTTACACATAAGGATTATTCTCAGCTATCTCTGTCTTTGTGTTTTTCACCCAAAAAATAAGTTATGTATATAATTTTATGCCTTGGGAATTGTTTAAATTACCTTTCTGACAAAGAAGCAATGGTGTTATCTAAAATGACATTAGATGTAGTCTAAGAGTGACTTTCGTCGAGGAGGGTCCAAGGTCCAGGGACCAATGAATTCAAGCAATCTTATTGGTCAAAAGCTTTAAATCAGTCCCAAGGCCTTTAGATGAGGATCCAAGACCAAAAAGTGACAAATTAAGGCCAAACCTACATGGCACCTGTTTTGGAGGGAAATCAATTGGTTCAGACCAAAAAAAACAGTGCTAAGAAGGAGAACTCCTGATTTGGAGAACCAAGAATCAGGCTAGGGACCAAGGTATAATCCAACTCAAGGATTCAATTTGCTTAAAACAGTCCAAATTGGTTCCTAAGAAATTGGACCCTGGACCCTCGTCTAAAGTGGCCCTAAGATCACTATGAACTTTTCAACAAGATGGCCAAACTTCAACTTGTAGTTCCCTGAATTAGGGATTTGTTCTAAAACATCTAACTACTACCCACTCAATGCCATCCCTGGCTGCTTGCACAGAAGGCTGGTTGATTTCCTCATAATCCACATTGTGAGGCCAAAGGGGATATGTCCATCACCAAACCCCATCAGTGGTAAGCTGTTTCTTAAGTTTCATAACTGCAATTCTCAAAACATCAAAGAATCAGTTCTGCTCTATAACCAGGGTTCTCAATTTGTTGAAAAAGTCAGAAAAATGGCCCAAAAAATTGCTGGTTCTTCATACTTCCTTCATGCAAACTGTTGGCTCCTTGAGTTTTCTGAAATAAATGGAACCAGAATTTATTTGATTTTGATATTTTTTTTAAAACCCATAACCCAACAGTTCTATGGTTTTTAAATATTTAAAAACCTGAAATGGTTATCAAATTTATCAAATACCTACCCAACAACAGTGCTGTCCACCTCTGGACCTCCAACTTATTACAATCCAGATTCCAAGTTCTTGCCTACTACAACACACACACACACACA
>Ga0116228_10002289_pt1 | contig 16543 bp, 17 predicted proteins | sample S1TSphfallax_2_FD_89694 | JGI IMG/M metagenome (GOLD analysis project Ga0116228, IMG submission 89694) | Host-associated microbial communities from peat moss isolated from Minnesota, USA - S1T2_Fc - Sphagnum fallax MG | ecosystem: Host-associated > Plants > Peat moss > Unclassified | place...
CAGATGCCACTGGAGCATTTTGGTGACAGGAGGACGAGAACAGAAAGATAAAAAGTGAGGCACAGGGAATCAATCAAAAGAAGGAACGAGTCTTAGAGGATCAATCACACGTACCAAAGACCAAAGGCAGACCCTGGGATCCTTTTGTCAGTTGCTAGCTGATTGCCTTCTGTTTGACATTGGCTATTTCTTTGCACAAAATAAGCTGCTGCTCAGGCTACATATGTGGCATCACCGACCAATTTGTACATAAGAGTCAGAGCTGAGGACAATGTCACTGCTATTGAGCTTGAGGGACATGTGACAAGTGCTTGGAAAAATGTGCAGAAGGTTGTTACATCTGTAACTTTGAAGGATGGTACAAAAGTTTGGAGTATCAGATATCTCCAGCATTCTAATTTGATGATGAGTCTCAACTGAGGCTATGGTGAGTGGAGCTTGTTGAATGCAATGTTGGATTCTTTCTTTGTTACTGCAGAGCTGAAGACCTGAGGGGAGGACGTCTTCAGAACATGGACCCTCTTGGATGCAATGATGCATTCTTTCTTTGTTGTACCAGAGCTGGAGACCTGTGGGATGCAGTATTAAGAACAATGATGTAGTTGTATGTGAAAATGGGGATTTCTCATGCAGAATGCCTGCAGTTGTTCTAAGATAAGTTCAGTTGAAGGGTTGAAGGAAGAGTTTGAGAAGCATGGGAAGATGGTCTCATGTTTGGGCACTGCATCTTCTTTGTTACAATCTCTATCTACTGAAAGCTCTCATGTTTGGGACACTACGACTTTGGAACAGCCCCAATCTGCCAAAAGCCCTTTATGAACCCAATTATGGCAGATTTAAACAAATCATAAAAGATGATCGAATCACATAAAAGTTTACATCATTTCAATGCAAAATGAATTTGACCAAAAAAATGGCATTCAGCATACAACTTGGTCTTTGGCAGTCACCCACAAATTAGTTCTCAATTCAAGCCAAAATAATCCTCCAGGGATGCAAAGTCTTTTCCCACTTGGTAGAACTGACCAAAAAAAAAACCCAAGAATACCAAAAGCAACATGAGTTGGGCAAAAGGCATCACCACCAAGACTCATACTAGAAATTGAGATCTTGAAGGATGTGGTTAGGGTTTAAAAGCAGTTGAGTATCCAAAAGGAACTCTTTTTTTGTCACACCAGTGTTGAAGCACTAAAGTGGCCATCCAACAAAGGTGACACCAATTAGTAACAAGTGAATTCTCTGTAATAAAAGCTGTACACTATTTTATACTAAGGTCACTTGGTTTTTTAATCACAAGTAGGCCAGGCCAGAACAGTTACATGCTATGATCAATGAGAACTAGTAAGTAAATGAAGTGATTCGAAACTTCATATGCATACATAATACACAAGTGTCATGAATTGATCATGTAGCAACCTTTATGAAGGACAGGTCAAATCATTCAGTCAAACCCTATTTGAAGATATGGAGCCTTGCCACAGCTGAAGCCAAAACTTGTAGGCTTGAGACATTGCACCATGTTAAGTTGAATAAAAAAAGGAAATTGGGTGGGGGATAAAATGAACATAAAAGAAATTATAGTGCCTTCTTATTGAGCCTGGTTTTAGGGAGGCAAGTTAGTCTACTAAACACCAGACCAGGTTTTGGCAAATCTCCATTATGCAGTGAAGCAGCATATACTTCTTGGCATTCTGCAACAACCTGCTCCACAAGCAACACCAGAAACATTCAGATGGAAAAAGGTGCCTAGCACTATCCTGAGTTCAGGTGCATGTAATGCTGCTCCAGGACTACTTAACACAGATAGTATAGCACGTGTACTCGTGAGATGACATACCTCTTTTGCATCCTTACGAGGTATGCCCTCGCGCAAAGCCACTAATTTTTCAACAACTTCTGGCTGCATTTTCAAACACCACCGAGTTGTTTTTGTTGAATGATAAGTGTACATCTGACCTCATCTATACCTTGTAGTAAAATAGGTGTCAAGGAATGCATCAGCAGTATTTAGAATATCCAGAACTAGAGAGGACAGAAATTCTAGACTACATCTCCTAATAGATAATGTCAGTCACTGCTGACATCTATACATTGATTCTACCATTTCCTTTTGAAGACTGTGCTATTTACAGTTTTCATGGCTGGATTGTGTAATCACTGCATTTTAAACAATGCTTCCCACAACATAATAAACTTCTGAAATAAGCACCCAAAACATGGTTAAGGTTTCTAGCAACAAACCACAAACTTACAACCTGTAGGGAATCTATGTGATGCAAAAGACTGAACAGTATGTTACCCAAAGGACAGTAGGTGACAAAGTTTGAAGGCTATAACTAGCATATTGCCAAGTGAGGAATCAATCCCACCAACAAATTTGAAGGGAAACAGAAAACGAGAATGATTTGAACACATACAGGGCAGTCAGGGTGACTCTGAAGAAGGTTTGTGTAGGCAAGGGTGAAAGCATCCACGCTCTCTGCAGATGCAAGCTCTCGAATCTCAGCTAGTGCTTGCAGTCGCTTGTCCACTTTCTGTCCTCCACAAAACACCTGTCATTAGCCTGATGTCTTCCTAAACAACTTGCATTACATCACTCTAAAGTTGCTCTTCAGTCCTGCGTTTGGAAGGTGAAAGAATATTACTATGATAGCACAGAAAGCAAGAATGTGTAGTAACCAAACAAATGTTGTGTCTGTTCCAGCCAAAACCAAAACAAATACCGCAAGCACAATTGCAGCCATAACCTTGTGTTGTCATTCACAAGGTATCATCCCATCACTGCATTGTGAATGGCAGTTACTGGCTGCTATTACTGCTCACTGACTTCATTAGCTCCCAATAGTGGGTGTAGAAAGCCATGTAATGGTAAAAGGTTAACAAGGCGTACAGCTGGACTTATGATATCTCTAAAGAACTCGCCAAGGACCTCCTCGTCCACCTTAAGCCTCTCTAATGTTTCCTGCTTGATATAGTTTTTCTGCACCAGTATATTCCATCTTCACTTAGCATCTCGTGACATTTGAAACAATGGGGTCAGTAGAACAACACGTTATTCATCACATTCATAATCACTGCCATGAAACTACAAGAACTAGCAAGGATAACCAAAAATGTCTGAATATCTCCATGAAGGAGAAAGATCCAAACCTGAATAAGAAGGTGGTCCATGTAAATCACAATAGTGTCTTCCAGACAAGCCTCTGCAAACCTTTTAAAGGATCTTTCTTCAACATACCTGTAAGAGACATTCACATGTTGATTAGAAAACCTGGAAAGAACATCAGCATGAATTAAATCAACACATGTGAATGAAATTAATGATGGAAAATTTGGCCATGTGGCTGAAACTTTTCTACATAAAAAGAGCACCACAATGATGAAACTATATTCATGGACTCAAAAACTTACATGAATATAATTCACTGTGCAAATAAAATTAACCATATGATTTAAATGTAGCAAGGAAAGCAGACAAATATATCCTATGTCTCCCACAAGAGACCCACCTCACTCATGAGAAAAGGAATGGAATAGGGTTAAAACATACTGAAACCTGTTTTAAAATGAAGCAAGAAATGATAAAAGATCTGTGTCCCCAGATATAAAGAGCAGAGAGTCCAAGCTTACAGTTTGACATCCCCGAAATAATCTGCAAATGTGGCTACCAAGTATTCTGTCACCAGGCCTTCATACCAGTCTGTTTTGTTCCAAGACCACAGGACCACAAATCAGCTGACCTCATATGTTCAACCAGCTAAACAAGCACAAGCTACCAAAGTTACACATTTTTTATCCTTATCCACAGGTGTCCAATCTCTTCCTTAAATGTGGCTAATTAGGATGCTATGTGGTGCAAGTAACTGCTTATTTTATGCATGACAGATCTATTGGTGATAGAGGTATGGCTTACTATGCCCAGCCAGAGTGTTGTACATTTATGTAGCATTTCTCATTACTGAACCTTTGACATATTCATTTTCCTCCAATTCAGAATTGAAAACAATTTACACACCTTTTTGGTAAAGCTTTGAAATCAATTCCTTCACACCAGGATCCTCAAAAATCACTTCTACTGTCTGTTGTACTGCTTCCTGTACCACAATAGATGAAGAGTACTCAGCACAAGCTAACCAAATTATAATAACATCTAAACCTCACAAGACTACTCATCACAACTGCAACACATGAAGCCTATACAAGTTTCAAAATATCATAGCTGGCATGTCTTATTGATAAACACAACATCAATCTTACAGGGGTTCTGGGGAGTGACTGAGGCAAATATGCAATCTTAAAGACAAGTTAGAGTAAGAGTCCCCAGAAAATCCAAACAGAACCTAGAAGATAACTTTTGGATCAAGCAAAGCTTACCTTTCCAACTTCCAAAAAACCCTTGCATGTGTCTTCAAAATTCACCTGCAACATTGCCCCTTAAATTGTAGTTTGTACTTACAAACTAGACAGTCATTGCCAAGTACAGTCAATGCCAAAGACAGAAACCAGACCTGCTCAGCATAGTTAGGAGTAAGTGCCTCCATAACACCTGCACTCAACTCTGTGGCTAATTCATAGCATTTCACATTGTTATTCACCTGCCATAACCGCCCACCATCCTACATTATGAGGACCTCTTACTGGAAGGAAGAGATTAGTATCCATGAAAAATTCATCTGAGACCTCATTAGGTCAATCTGGACAATGCCAAGTGCCAAGGTGATTGTCTAAAACAAAATATCATAGACAGATGTTGACAGTCAATTTCATAGCACCTACTTTTGTAATCTTCTCCTCAAACATCCTAAGTGACCTAATCCAATGACATGGACTCCACAGGGAAAGTGCATACCATTGCACACAATGGCTCCAAACCAATGTCCGCTGCAGGTTCTTCGAGCTGGTGCCGCTCTGCTGCTTGGAATTCATTCATCACCTGCAAGACAACATAGAAACCATGTTTATGCTATGGTAATTGCTCACCTAATACTAGGAAGATACATGAAATATCTTGATAAGTATTGAGAACTTCTCCATACCTACAACTTAGTCAACCTGACAGAGAATTGAGAGGTGACCCAATAATAAGGTTATAGAGGTTTTAGATCCTACAGAATATCTTGAACCGGAAAAAGGAAAAGAAATAGGAGACTCCACCCTGAAACATAAGAGAAAAGACTAAGGAGTGGTTTGAACAACAGTGATCCATGAAATAATCTCAACAGGAAAATGTATGGTAGTGACAAGCTACCATTACATCCCCACTGACTTCATCAGTTCCTGGCAGCGGGTGGAGGTTAGCATTATACATGAACTAAATCACTAAGTTTCTGTTGTGAGAATGGCATAATATGAAGACTCACTCATGATGCTAACTAGCTCAATACAATGAGATGACCAAAGAAAACAAGAAGAAAAAGGAATACAACACAAGAAACACTTGTATAAAAACGATAATGAACCAAAGAAAAAGGAGGAGCAGAACAAAGAAACAATGTGCAGAACTTCAAGAGCAAATCTTTTGAGGACAATCTGGGCTTTGAAAAGCTCCCCACTCAAGATTACGAAGACACAAGCGAAGGTGATCTTGACTAAACTAGATTCAACCCACCTGAATAATAGCCAGAGCAATTCGGTACAGCATGACATCAGTGCTGTTCTCTTGTACAACCTGAACTTGCTCATTGAGAATGCGAAACAAGTCCACACCTGCTGGTGTCCAAAGTCGCCCATCCTCACTTTTCTTTGGTGGGTTCTTGTTGTCAGCTTCAAGAATGTTTGTGTACCATTTCTGGGCATACATACAGGTTTAGAGAAGTATCAGTGACGAAGTGTTTCGGCACCTTCAAAGCTCTGAGTTTAGAAGTTATCCAATCAATGAAAGGACTTGATGGCAATGGGGGCTATCAGTCACAGGACAATCCCTTCAACTGACAAGAATGTCAGCAACAAGGACACAGATGACGTCCAAGCCTCATGACCATACAATATAAGTTTCAGTAAGGCATATATAGGTAATTTACTTGCATGGTTGCTTGCATGCGGTCAACATAAGCATCCATGAGTGGATCCATGGCCCCACTTTCAGCACAAACAGAAGCAAGTCTGTCTTCAACACCTAAGTTTAGCAACTGTTCCTGGAACTGTACCACCCACCCCGTCACCTGCTCCAAACAAAGAAAAATATAAATCTATTCAAATAGTGTTGCATCCAAAACATGGAAATACTCTCCACCCATGCAAACATTCTGTGACACAAAGTAACCCTTCCTGACACAATATTCTACTGGTGGATATCCAAGCAGGAAACCACTTCAATGAGAAAACCAATCTTTTATGTAACTGTTGGCAAACTACCATTTGAACTTCCCTGGTGATTACTGACCAAGCAATAAATGTTAGAATTTGACAATCCCCACAGATCCAAAGTCAATCTGACCTTTAAAATTTCAAGGTTTGTTAGTTCATTGGCTCTATCACCTAGCCCCCTCAGCATCTGGGTAAACCGCTCTGTGTAGAGCTGTACCATAAATTGGAAAACCTCATACCTGCCAGTCAAAAGCCATCCAATCAACACATGAACACAAAAGATCTTGCTGGACTTGACATGTTTGCTCTGTAAGGATGTGCTGAGGGAGATTGCAGAACTCATACAAGCAATTCTACAAACAATGAAGTCATGAAAAGAGCTACAAAAGCACTACTGCAGGTTAATAGGAAGCCACTTGGGGAATTTTACCGAGGTGGAAAACAGGGGCTAACATAGTCATAGATGTCTGGCAGATCTTGCGCAATCTGATACCTCAAACACAGGCCACAAGTCACAATCACTTAGCTACAAATCTGTGGGTGGTTGAGAGCCACAGAGGAGGAATCTTGTGCCCACACAGTATGTTTCTTTATGTGTTGACATCTCCTTGCAATGCCAATACTATCTTTGTCAATCCTCCAGAGCTGTTAATAAGCTTTGAACCCACTGGATTGTAGAACTCATCATTGTACAGGAGAATGCTTAGAAGGGCCCCCAGTACCAAGGGTGACTAACTGCAATGTCTGGCAAAGTGGTGTGACAGTAGTGTTCATGTAAGCATACCACCACTGGCCCAACATCATGTCCACACCAGACAGTGTTAAAAAGGGTGGGTAGCTATGCTGCTAGAATGCTGATATGCTATTTGCTAAGTAAAAGAGTAGCTTGTGGCACCTATTTCTTGTGAATGTTGACCATTTGGGTGTTGTCTGTACAGCCCATTATACTGGCTGCTGTATAGGTCCACAGCCATCTTCCTGTGCCTCACATGCCTCCAGCAACACTTCTACATAAACTAAGACAAATAGAATATTTGGCTTGACAAATAGACTTGGTGAATGAGCTGACTGAATTGAAACAAAAGAATGAACACAAACATTAATCAGGAAAAAGATGGCCTCACTGATGAAGGTTATGCATGCAATTCAAGTAACTAATCAACTCACCATGGTTGCTTCTTCCAAAGCTGCCTTGAGGTCTTCCACAACTAGCTGCGTAACACAACTCTATTAAGTTTAAAATCAGGCACGCAAAGGAAAAGCATGAACTAAACTATGCTACAATCATAAAATTTCTGAGGAAAAGACACAGAGGAAGCCAACCCATCAACTCAAGCAAAGCTCATATCAGAGATTGGTTCACCTTGGTTAGCAAAACATTGAACCTTGCTTCCACTGACTTGCGGAGCTCTTCATAACAGCGGTTCTTGTACCCACTTCCACCAGATTCTTGTCCAGGGTGCTCATCATGAAGTTGAGAAAGGTTTTGTGACCTGCAAAATTTACATCATACTTGTCACTTCACCAAACAAAGTTGTGAAATGTGTGGGGCGGGTGCCTTTAAGCACTGTAAGGTTCTGAAGCTCACTTGTGACTGGCTCTGGGAGCTGGAAGGTTGGACTTGGGACCTGCACCTTCTGCTTCAGCAGCTTCTTCAGCCTGTTGCTGGTCCAGTAGTTCCTGCTGCATTTCCACAACTCTGAAAGCACAAACAGGGTCCCTCTTATGTAAGAAAATACAACAGGATGTCATGCATATACCATCAGAGAGCATGATGAGGATGGTGATTTTGTCTTTTGCTTCATAACTTCATTAGATGTCTGCTTGCCTGGCTAGCAAGATGCAGGAAGAAGCAAATATGAGGACTAAATGAAGCTATTTTAGAAGATGGGTACAGACAGAAGTGTACTCCTTGACCTTAGCACAATATGATTGAGGGACACACAATTAGAACCAGGTGCATATGGTACTGGCTCCACACTCTTTGTCAATCTCTGCTTTTTGCCATCTTGTGCTCATGCTTTGTAAAGGTAATGCAATAAAGTAATGCTGTTCATCAAAGTTCTTTCAACAGATAGAGAGAGAGAGCTTGCGCATTGCCGTACCTCAAGGCACGGACCAGTGTTTGGGGACTGCACATTGCCATAAACAGAGATATCAGTTGGACTCTGTTGGAATTGATATCCATGCAGAGCCAAGATCAAACCTAGACTTGGCCATTTACTTGCCATGTCTACAACAAAAGCAACATCTCTTTTGTCATGAGTTACAAGGATCAAGATAATGCCTGGATTAATGGAAATTTGCAACAAGCACCTTTCTTTTGCAAGTTGGAAGAAGTTGCGGATATGCCCCCAAAGAGTCTGCTCAAATTTGACCCTCGTATTATTTACATCTTCAAAATATTCCCTGCAACCATGGCCACCCATCAGTGTAACATACAGAAACAAGCAGATTTCATGCTTTAGGCAACCATTACTTGAGAAGATACTGTCCTCACCAGTGTGGACTTAAGAGGTTCTTATGATTGGTGAAGCATAAAGAACCAAGTAACATCTACCAATTTTCTGACCGCCACAAAGCAAAACAGATGTATTGATCACTCACTCCAATTTGCCAGCTTCTTCCCTCCTTGTCGAGACAGTAGCTAGAGCAAACCGCCTCTTCTGCTCAAGGGCTGTCAGTGCCTGTCATACAAAAGTGTTCGATTTCTAAGCTGTGGCCAAAGTGAGCTACCTTTCTTCACAAAACTAACTAAGGACAAACAACTTACAAGAAGTGCAAAGGCTCAGAAAAGAGTAAGAGGAGGACCAAACCAGAAACTCAACCAAGTGAACCTTACACCTTATCTGTCAGCTTAAAGTGTTACTTTGACCGTTTCCTCCTGAAACTAGCAATACACTTGCAAATTTCTCTATGAGACATGTTGGAGATCCAATCAATAACTGACCTCAAAGGTGTGTAACAGCTCCTTTTCATCTTCTAGAGAAGCCCTTGCTTCTGCAGCCTCTGTAGATATGGACATCATACCTTCCACATCCTGCAAATGAAACAAGAGGGCAAGCGATGTATGTGAACATGGTTCCAAAAACTTAAGATCCACCATCATACCAAACGAGCATTGCTGAAGATTTACCTTTAAAGTCATATTCAAGTTGTTACGTGCATTGCTAAGCAGCTTGATTTGATCATGGTGCTCAATCAGCGTCTGGCATTCACGACACAACCTGTCTCAGTGACACCATCCCAGAGTTATGCACTCAAGGTCATTTCACAATGCTTCAAAAGTGAATGGGGTCACAAAATACATGGTCATGGGATTGTAGAGAAACAGCAGCCCTGTACCTGTCAATCAGTTCAAAATTTTCATGTAGATCATTTATCCTCATTTGGGAATCTTGAAGTGCATCAATGCCAGTCCTTGCCTGCTCCACCTGTTGAAATCCCACAATGGCCTTTGATTACCAAAGACAGAATGGGCACAGACTGCATGAGCACAGCTAATTCAAAATGCTCCCCGGCACAACTGGCACTTTGCACAACCCTGGCTATCTAATATAGAGGCAGATGAATGGATAGGGCAAAGGAGAGAAGTTGATCAAGCAATAGCATTTGAACAGGGAAAAACCTGTGTCATTACACTGGTGCTGAGTTGTGCATCATTGTGCTGCCAAGCATGAACACAACAAATTCCCTCAGTACTTGCAGACACTTTACATGCACTTCCATATTTCCAGGTTACATGAGTAGAGATCAGAAACAAGCATAGAGTGAGGAGACAACATTCTACATTGCCCAAAATTATGAAGAATTTATTCCCTTCAACTACAACTGCTTCTAGGGTAATATCTGGCATACAACAGCCATTCTACATGTGGAACTCTCAATGCTGTACTTTCTTGTGAAGCCCTAAGCATCCATCTGATTGCAAGCTAGGTCAGCTAATGATGTCCTTCAAGATGAATACCACTTCAGCCAAGAAAATAAGATGAAAGAAATGGAAACCTGCTGCCGTAAGGCATAGTCAGCTCTGATGGTTGTGATAGAGGCAAGTGACTCTGGTAGTGGCAACAGCTTTGCTACTTCCCGCACTGCTGCCTCCTTGGCTTCAATGTCACCATCTCGTATCATCATTGTGCCTCGCCTTCTTCCTCCTCCTTTTCTACACCTTCTGCTCCTCAATCTTTGCAACAATAGAAGACCTTGTTATCACACACATCTGTATCCTAATTTGTGATTGTTTAAACAACAGCAATGTGCCCAATTGTGCAATTAATATCAAATAGATGTAAGAAGAGAACTATGTTGAAACTTGACAAATATTGGTATTCAATCACTGAAACATAGTAAAAACGCAGATCTCTGATTGCTGAACCAGAACCTTTTACCAGCTTCCCTGGCTAGGGTTTCTTTAAAAAATCTGCAGCAAGAGCTCCTAGGTCTAAGATGCCCACACGTCAAGGAAGAGCGGAGGACAGCATTTCTGAGCACAGACAAGGATGACACAAAGACAGCCGGAGCTTATGTATAGCAAGCGGCAAAGAACTTGCAGACGATTGCATTAGTACTAACCGGGCAAAACGAAAAAAATTAGGGTTTCGCTGAACAAGAGAGACAAACCTACCTCCCAACAGCAGCGTCTTCAACTGGAGATGACCTCAAACCTCGAAAGCCACAACTTCTGGAAGCATCATTTTACACCAAAAACTTCCAAGCTTGCTGAGCTGCTACAGCGAGAGGAAAGCAAACACAAGACAGGGGAAAATGGTAGGGATATGACATGAAGGGAATTTTCAAAAATAGGTTAAGCTGAGCACCCACATCCAACACTTCGAAAAACAGATGATCTTGCTGATAATTTGATTTTTGTCTGCACAATCTTGTCCTCCATAGAATGCAAATTGCTACCAATCTTCAATCCAATTTCCAACATTGAAAAACAGCGCGATTCTCTCAGCAATCTGATGCGCCAGACAGGGTTGGTTGCGAGTCACGGCGACTCTCCGATCAGCGTTCTCCGTTTACATTGAGCCTTGGGGTTCAGGTTCTTTGAGGGTTAGCGTGGTAATAGAACCGGCGGTTACGAGTGCTTCAGAACTCATCTGAAGGATAATGGGTTTAGGGTTTAGTTAGGGTCGTGGGTGATGCATAATTAATTTTTTCCCCAAACTTGTTTATACATCAAGTACACTAGTGTGGCCGGTGCCATTGGCCCAAGTGTGAACCCATTACCAATTCCCGAAACTCAACATGTGAACATTGTTTTGCAAAATGCATGTTATCGATATTTGTGAATAGCCAAATATGAAAGGAAATCATGCTTGAATTGGAGGGTAAGCCTTCAAGTGTTACCACATTCTCAACTCATTTTTCCTTTCCAAAACCTGGGTTTTTGGAATTTATTTGGAATTTTCAGCTGTAGAAATCATTTTAAAATCAATATCTCCCCACATTCTGAATCCAAATCTTACCAAATAAAATTCCATTAAATCCTGCTCATCAAGATCTTTCCAACAACACCAAAGGCACATTCCAATTCCTCTGAAATCTTTGCCTATAATTTAATTTACTTTTCATTGAAAAATCATTCAATATTCAAAAACTTTTGGGACCGTGAGTCCAAATCTCATGGAGCCAAAGCCCATGCACCCCTCCTTAAAGCATCCCTATTAAAGAATTTACAATTATCACTTGGTGGATTTCATAACTAGAAAACAAAACAAGTGGCTATGCAATGAGACGCCATGTATTGAAAATAAGGTCATACATTTAATGTTTCACTATGAACTCACAAAAGTTATATAGTTCACAAAAGTTATATTGGATGAAGGTTTGTTGGTTTTATCAAAGATCATGAATTTATTTTTTTCACAATTGTATTAAGAAATAAAAATTTCTAACCCTCTTAGAATTCATTGTGGATATGTAGAAATTGAAACTATAGTTCCGTTGTTTTTGCTTTAACAATACAAATGAATATAAAATTGTAGATAATCATATTGTTTTAAAAAATCCAAGTTTTCCAAACTTGAATAATGTAGACAATTTTAAGCAATGTGCATGAAGTATTTCAATGTTTGAAACAAAAAAATATTGATTGGATATAATTTATACGAAAATATTTTTATTCTTAGTCTCATTTTCATTTTTAAAGTTTACTTTCCTATAGACCTCAAATTTCATGTCTACCTTTTTGTTGCTACCTTTAAATGGTAGTTATTATCATGTAATAGAAGGTATTTCCTATTCAAAATATTACCACAAAAAGTGAAATGGATAGAAAAAATGAAAAATTAATATGTGAACATAACAAAACTCTATATAATATTAATATGAACTACTTTCCCTTCCTTTATCACACTTTAAGTAGAACACACATCAAGAAAAAAACATTAAAATCCATACAACCTTTAACCATTCTTGATTACATAAGGACAACTACAACTTTTTCCCACATTATTCTCCATCTTTTGCACACAAGGATGTCACACACAAACAACCTTTTAATAATCTAATGTTTAATGTCTCATGAATAATAAAAAACTAATGATCTAGTTTTGTAATGATAAATTTTTTCACTTCTCCCAAGAAATAAATAAAGAACCCAATAAGGATATTCATCACACAAAAGTTGAATCATTATCCTCTTAATTTCCTAATCTTAATCATTTCCACACATCCTAGTTAAGGGAAATACATCCATTCTTCATCCATTTGGATTAATTAACCTATATGACTTCACCCCTTAGCAAATTAGAGATGATAAATAAGTTATTTATCGCTAGTAACTAGTTAATTACTAAGATGCCTTTTTAAATAAACTAAATTAAAATATTATTTTGAATAATTAACATTAATTTTATTTTAAAAATTCCTAGAATTAACTTTTGATTATTTTACCCCATGAAGGTAATTCACTATATTGATGGTACTATTATCAACAACCATTTTCATTCTATAATTGTCATGTGATTATTTTGTCATTTGATTGTAGTGCTAGATTTTAGTGGATGAAATCATGTTGACTACATTTTAAGCATGCGAAGAACATCTTAAAATTGTGGTACCTATGAAGTTGTTCCCTTGTTTGTTGCCTTGTTCACCATTTTAGGTAAATAAAGTTTTGTATTGGAGGATGGTGATGTGTAAATACATTTTGATTAATTAGAGCTTTGGGTGGTACAAGATTGCTATTTGCTTCATCATTTGTGAGGTTGCCACTGACATTAAAGATTGTGTACATTGGCTTTTGAAGGTTGTTCAGAGATGGATCAAATTTTTCACTAATGGGAGATACATCCTTGGCCATTTACTACAACTTTTGATTCTTGAAGAGTGGGGATGTACACTTCATCATTAATTTGGATCTATGAAATATTTGAAGTGCAATGGTTGGAATATCGACTTAGTGTTCATGAATGCATCAATCATCTTGTAGATGTTTTTGTTGAAGAGTCTGGACAAACATAATTTTGTTTGTAGAAAGCAAGTTCCAAAACCCTTCATCATGATTTGTTCCAACCATACAATTTTGAATTTGCTTGTAATCATCATAGATTGTGGCCCATTTTTTCTTGTAAATAGGTTCATTTAGTGTGTGAATGTTGTGGTTAAATCATTTCATGATTATAATTTTTTTTTCCATTTGATGATTGCACTTTTGCAATAGTTTTTGGAATCAACCACATTTAATGACACAATGTGTTCATCTTTTTTCACTTGGACCAAGGTTATGATCTTTTGGTGTTCCTAATTTGGTTGTTTAACTTTCTTAATGGGTTTCACTTTAAGGACAAAATAATTAGATTTTTGAAATTTTATTTTCCATTTGATTTATTCTTGCATTTTAATGTTGCACCAAATTGGACAAAATTGTCACAACTAATTTCAATGAAGCTTGTGGAAATAAATTAAAATTCTATCAATGTTTTTGATACTAATTAAAAATTTGTTGTTTTTTAATTTGCATGAATGAGTTTATTAAATCATAGAAAAATAGGAGGAATTCAACCTAGTTAGCTTCTCAAAAAGTTGATCATCTTCACCATAGGTATCTTCATTGTTGTATGCTTCCATGTCAAGCGTTGTTGTCATTGACATATATGTTTGTTGATGTTTGGTAATGTTGTTTCGATGATTGTGACCATAGATGAATGATGATCATCAATTTTGATAATGCTATGTTGTTGTAGACCATGCTACACCAATTTGGAGGAATGTGATGTGGAAGAATTTTTTTGGCAAAGATGTAGTTTGAAGGCTTGCAATTTAGAAGAATGAATTGTTCAAGAAGGTTTTCAAAATTACATACATGTTGTGCTTGTGTTATGTGTTTGTGAATGCTTCCATAAAACTTGTGTGGGTCTATTGTTGTAATTATTACAAGATCATGAACTCTTCCATCAATCCAACATGTGCATGTTGTCATGATTATTGCAAGAGCATAAGCTCCTCCAATTTAGAGGAGTGGATTGTTGCAAAAAAAAAGGTTGTAAGTTGGAATTATAAGTTAGCATAAAATTACCAAGAGATTTCTTCAAAATGGTAACTAACATTGAATTTTTGTTAAAAATTCTATGGATTTGCAAGATTCAATGGTAGCTACATTAAACACTATCCCTAGCTTATTTTTCTCATGCCACGTAGACATTTGATGTAGGACTTGATATTACCTAACATGGTATGTGTGAACACAAGGTTAAATTTGTTGGTTATGGCATTCATTTAACTTTCTTTTACTTGTAAGTGTGGCCCTCCATTTAGTAGTTTCATATTTTCATGAAGATTTGTTTCACTATTTGAAAGATTATTTAATGAAAAAATTGATTCTAGAGTAAAGTACCTTTCACACCTTCCTTTTTATACAAATGCACCCAATAATAATAATAATAATAATAATATCTGGTTGTAAGTAGGCAAAAATGAAAAACATAAAAAAAAAGGGGAGTGAAAACGAAATTGGAATTAGAGGATGAAATAAAGAAAGAAAAACTAGGGTCTGAAGAAGAAGACGACGAATCTTCTGCTGTTGCTGCACTACTCTTCGTTCCAACTTCGTCCATGTCCGTCAACGAGAGGGAGGAGCGGGACTCTCTTCGACACTCGGGGGACGAGACGCACGAGACGTGACGGAACGCGAACGTGGAGCACAAGGGCTTCTCTGATTTTCTGTCTCTGGGTTGTTGTCGTTGTGATTGCTTGCTTGCTTCCTGGATCCCAAGGATTGATTTCGGGGAGAAGATCAAGACAAGAAGGGAAGAAGGAGAAGAAGCTCATCATCAGACGAGAAGGAGGAGGGAAGGGAGGGAGAAGCGCGCAAAGAAGGAAGGAAGGAAGCAGCGATGGGTTTCTTGGTCATTTCTCTCTACTACTTGCTCACTGCCCTTGTGGGATCCTTGCTCGTCAGAGTCTGCTTCAACAAAGGCAAATCCACTAACATGTAAGAAGATGATCTTTAGGGTTTCAATTCTTCTTCTTCTTCTTCTTCTTCAACTGCTCTTCTGCGACTCCGACTTCTTTTTTCTCTATTGCTCCTATTCTCAAAATTTTCTCAATTTCTCTCTTTATATTTTCTAGTGTTTGTTTCTATTGATCTAGTTCTCTCTTGCTTCTTCTTGCTTCAGATTTCTCCATGGTGCATTCACTTCAGATTTTAGGGTTTTTTTTCGATCTCCTCATCCTCATCTTTTCTCCAGTCTGGAAATTTCATACTTGATGGTGGATCTGGTTCTCTCTTGCTTCTTCTTACTTCATATTTTTCCATGTGCATTCTCTTCACATTTAGGCTCAGTTTTCCAATCTCCTTCTCTTTTTCTCCAGTCTGGAATTTTCACTCTTGATGGTGTCTGTGAAGAAGAAGGTTGATTGTGCTGTCAGTATGCTGCCAGTCTTGATCATGCTCATCTTAATCCTGCTGATTATTGCTTGTGCTTTCATAGAGGCTGCTTCTTTGTTGTTTGTTTGTTTGTGTGGTATGTCTGAATCGAAAGCAGCCTACATTTTAGAGTTTGTGCCCATTTTGAAACTTTCTTCAGAGCTCTGATGTTAAGCAGCCTACATTCTAGGGTTTGTGCCCATTTTGAAACTTTCTTAAGAGCAATTGCAAAGCTAACGGTAAGTGAACTACATTTTAGGGTTTGTGCCAATTTTGAAACTTTCTTCAGAGCAATTGCAGAGCTGGTGATTGTCTTTTGCAACAAACCAAAGTTGTTGCAGAAATTTTGATTTCCATGTCTGA
>Ga0116228_10002290_pt1 | contig 16540 bp, 11 predicted proteins | sample S1TSphfallax_2_FD_89694 | JGI IMG/M metagenome (GOLD analysis project Ga0116228, IMG submission 89694) | Host-associated microbial communities from peat moss isolated from Minnesota, USA - S1T2_Fc - Sphagnum fallax MG | ecosystem: Host-associated > Plants > Peat moss > Unclassified | place...
ATAGAGACTCATTTTACCAATGTTTTATCACAAAAAACATTTGAAGGTTTTTTTGACAAAAATAAAATAAAATAAAATAAAATAAGGAAATTTTTGGAAAATTGTCAAATTTTTATATTTGGTACGTCATGAAAGATATAGAAGGATGATTGAAGTTTTGTATTTCATATCTGGTTTATAGCCAGATTTGGCTAAATCTTCCTGAGGATGATCACCACTTGTTTAACATCTTCTTATGGATGATTGTCACTTTGGCTACAAACCAAAATTATTTGTTTTAAAATATTTCTCCCCGGTGTCAACAATTGTTAGGTCTATAAAGCATATGTTATGGAATCGTCAATTTGGTGTATAAAATTCAATGAGTTCATTGAAGAATTAGCTTATTTTGAGCTTGAAAAATGCACATATTTCAATGCCTTGAAAGAGCCCTCCAGGAGCACAATAATAAAAAATGACCAATGTTCATGGTGTTTTTGGTTGGTTAATGATAATGAGTGGCTTAAGTGATCAAATCTAATTCTCATTTTATGTTATCCAATTTTTTGTGTTTATGGGTGGGGAAAGGGCAATAATTTATTTAGGGGTCAAATGTTTAACAATTTGTGAAAAATATTTTGAAAAAAGAATATTGTGTCACAAAGTCCCTAATTCTTTTGGAAAAAATCATCAAAAAAAGAAAAGCTCCAAAAACAAATGACAAAAATCGTTGCAATTACCTACAATATGAAAGGGTACTTAAGTTTTTTACTTTTATATTTTGAATATTGTCAAATTTGGCTAAACATTCTTATAGACTGTTATTACACTTTACCAACAACACAAAATGTTTTCTAAAAAAGAAAAAAAAACATTAGCTCTAGTATTCCCTATGTATTTAGGTATTTATTATTTACCTATGATACTTACCCACTTACATAGGTAATCTCACCGTAGATTTTTAATGTGAGGTGTGGGAGATATTGAATTATGAGAAATTTTTGTCACTGAATTTGAATTATTTTACAAAAATTGTTTTGAAAATAAAAAATTAGTTGGCTAACCAATTCACACTCGGCCAATGGCCTACAATACATTAGTATTTATGATCATGGCAATGTAATTAAATTTCATTTTGTTGAAAGTTTAGAGTCACATTTCAATGGTTGTAGCCTACCAAAAGTTATAATGGATTTATGTGCACCATTTTTGCAAACACACAAAAAAAAAAACCAAAATGCCACACTCTAAACTTGTGTTTTGAAAAAAAATTCAAAATCAATTACAAAAAAATATTAATTCTACCAATCTTACTTGCTACTGATTTTTTTTGGACAAATTTTGTCATATTTAAATGGGAAATGGATAAATTTATTTCTCAACTGTAAATTCAAATGATTTTGCCGATTTTTTAAACTTTTTTAATTTCCCCTAACTTTCAGTATCATCAAATTTTCATAATAACATACAAGACAAAAATGCATTCATCTGATCTCCAATAATTTAGTACCTTGGCAAGTTCCACACTAATTATATTATTTTCAGAAATGTTGAAATTTCATCCAATTTTTTAAATTTTTTTCAGAAATACTTTACTGGTGGAAAAATTAAAAAATCAACTCAAATATTATTTGTGAAAATACATCATTTGTCAAAATGGAAGGTCCTCAAAATTAATTAATTAATTAATTAATTAATTAATTATTCAACAAACATGTATGGAAGTGGCCAAGGTACTAAAGTGATAGGATAAGAGGGGGACCCATTATTGACACCAGAAATTGCACGAACACAGCAGTTATCTCCCCTCTCCCCCGCCCCCCGACACAGCTCGATAAACGACTCCTGTGCACGACAACAATTTGTTTGATCAACAACTGACAAGGCTATTACTCCGGGAGAGGTACACCCAATTTTCACATGTATTGCCAATACCTTAGTACCTTGGCCAATTTGACACTAATTATATTATTTTCAAAAATGTTGAAATTTTCAAAAATTATTTCTTCCAAATCAATAAATACTCGGAAGGAAAATTACGAATATTTAGGAACATTTCATTTGTTGAAATGAAATTTTCAAAATAAATTAATTATTCAACAAACATGTGTTGAAATGGCCAAGAAGGTACTACATTATACGTAGAAGTTGGCCTAAAACACAAATTGTCTTCGTACATCACAACTAATGAGTCCCGGAGCGCACACATGTTCATGTTTCAGGGGACTTATAGTATTTGACAATAACACAAGACAGTAGGAGGCAGGCATGGTACCAAAGGACCATCAGTCCAACTACTATGGAGAGCATCCATCTCCAATGATGCTCAATATGTGACCCCTGCCTGCACTAAGAAATCTTGGATGAGGTTCATCAGTAAAATCCAGTGGAAGACTGCTGCTCTGCTGAGGCCCTGAAAAGGACCACACCTTTCAGAGCCCTGCAGCAGTCTAATAAACACAGTCGTATTGTATTTATTATTGACTGGTCCCTGTTTCTGATTGGGTAGATAGTTTGATTGGCCCCAACTGGGTTGCTTGCTATCAGTGGTCTCCCACCTGCTTGCAGTTGCAGTTCCAGTTCCAGTTTTATTGGTGGGGTTGGAAAAAAGTTAGTAACTAAAACTTGGATGTGAGAAATATTTTTGGCAAGGGTCACATTCTGAGCACTCCTCGGGTTTCTTAACCAGTTGGAGGGCCCTAGGCTAGTTACTGGGACTAGTCCTGGTGTGAGATGTATTGAGTCAAATAGTTCTCCCCCTCTTACACTTCGTGATCAACAAAAGACATTCCAATTGTTTGGAATTGTCATGTTGAAACACTAACCTCACCATTCCTGTCTCATGGAATTTGTCATGTTGAAATGCTAACTTCAGAGTTCCAGTCTCTTGGAATTTTCTTTGGAATTTTTCACGTTGAAATGCTAACTTCAGCATTCCATTGTGTTGGAATTTTCTTTGGAATTTGTCATGTTAAAACCTGAAACCCTAACCTCACCATATTCCAGGCTTTGGGAAAATTGTCATTGTTGAAACCCCTAACTGACCTGACCATTCCGGTCTTCAGGAATTGTTATGTTGAAAACCCTAAAATCAAAAAAAGATCGTGGGGTCATCATCGTCTGGGAAGCTGGACTGCAAAAGTGAATTGCGAAGAACCGTCGCCATTTATGGCGAGTTATTAGAATGGTCCCGTAATTATAATAATAAAAGCGAGGTTTCGCCAGAAATGGCGATTATAGAGCGCCGCGGGTCCGTCACTGGGTGAGTGGCTCCCATTCTTGACTCTCTCGCGTGAGCGCTCTCTTGCGCTTCTCTCCCAACTCTTCCGAGCTTCTTTCTATGGCTTCTCGTCTTCTTCCTTGCATTCGTTTCATGCATTTCAATGTCGGACTCTGAAGCTGCCTTTGTTGCGCTTCTTTTGAGCCATTCCTCGTGAGATTTGCGGTTGCATTTGGTTTTCTCTGTCGCTTTCTTTCTTTATTTCCTTATTGTGTCTGAAGAAGAAGCAAGCTCAGTCTCTGTCTCTGTCACTGTCTCTCTCTGTGTAGCAGCTGAGCCTGTCTTTTTCTTCTGCCTCTCGATGTTGTAGACTTTTTTTCTTTGTTTCTGGATCGAGGTTTTGGTCTGTTTTGGGCTCTTCGCTTTGTGAACTGTTTGTCAGCTTCGCTATTAAAGCGTGTGGACTTTTTTGAGCTCATGGAGGACCGAGAAAGGGATCAGAGCTTCTGAAGCAGGAGCTCCTGAGAGGGAAAGAGTCACAGCGAGGGAGAGAGAGAAAGAGAGAAAGAGAATCAAAAAAAAAAACTACTTTTCTCTCTTGATCTTCACTAAATTCTGATCTGCATTGAGCCTCCTTCGTTTTGACTGCGAGCCTTTGAGAGAGAGAGAGAGAGAGAGAGAGAGAGAGAGAGGCAGTGGAGGAGAGCCGAAATGAGAGGATGCAAGGGAGAAGACGAAGCAAGTCTTGTATGAAGAAGAAGAAGAAGAAGAGTCCAAAATGGTAGAGGGAAGAGGAGAGATAACAGCGACAACAGATGATGAAGAGCATTGCTTTCAGAGATGGAAACCAAGCAGCTGATGAGGAAGAAGAAGAAGAAGCTATAACAACAAGAAGTTGATAACAAAGTTCTCTCGCTGTCGGAAGCGCGTGATGCGATGGGGCAATGCTATGGAAAGGGAATAGAACTTGACGACGACACCTTCAAGCGAGAGAAAGAGAAGGAGGAGAGCTCATCAAAAGCTTCAAAGCGCAACAGTAGCAGCTATGATCACCATCACAACAACAGCAGCAAAGATTACTATTACAGCCATGAGAGCTACAACAACAGCAATTGGAGTAGTCACAGTAGCTTCCATTCGGCTGGCGGTGCAGCATCGCCTGCCAGAACAACAACGAAGGCAACAGCATTAGGGCTTCGTCCTCCTCCATCACCTGGTCATCTGGCAGCTAGTCCTCTTCCTCGCTATGCATCCTCCACTCCTTCAACGCCACTCCGTCTCTTCAAGCGGCCATTTCCACCTCCATCGCCCGCAAGACACATCCAATCGTCTCTTGTGAAACGCCATGGAAGAGCAGCAGCAGGAGCACCAAACCCTAATCAAGGAGCTGCAGGAGGAGTAGCTGCTGGAGGTGCTACTGCTGGTGGTTTCATTCCACAATCTTCTTCTGTTGAATTGTGTGAGAAGCCTCTGGACAAGCATTTTGGGTACCCCAAGAATTTCAGTGCAAAATATGAGCTGGGTCATGAAGTTGGGCGAGGCCATTTTGGTCACACTTGCTTTGCCAGAATCCGCAAAGGCGATCTCAAAGGACAACCCATTGCTGTCAAAATCATTTCCAAAGCCAAGGTTTCAATTTCTTCTTCTTGTTGCATATCCTCTCTCTCTCTCTCTCTCTCTCTCTCAACATCTCCCATCAAAGCTTGCTCTTCTTCATGTCATAGTCTCTCTGCTGCAACTCAAAAAGAAAATCCATAGTTCTTGTACTGCTGCTGCAACATACATTCCTAGTGGTTTTATACATATTCTCTCTCCCTCTCCCTCTCTCTCTTGTCTCTCCATCAAAGCTCTTCTTGTCATCTCTCTGCAACACAAAACTCATAGTTCTAGTTACCACCACTGCTGGAAACAAGGTACCAACCATCATAGTGATGCACATTCTCTCTCCCTCTCTCATCTCCATTGAAGCTCTTCAATATTGTCACCTCTTCAACAGACACTCAGAGAACTTCTAGTTACTGCCACTGCAAATATAGTTCTAGTTTTACACCTCTGTGACATACAAACCATCTTGTTGCGATATGTTTTCATGCATTGTGGTATTTTGTGAGACTCTCTCTCTCAGGGTTTTGTTATGTTCTCAACTGCACACAGAACGGATTGATTGCAGGCAGATTTATTAAGAATTTATGTACCATATGACAGGATTTTTTAGTTTTTATTTAGTTTTGGGGGTGTTTGCACTGACAGATGACAACAGCCATAGCAATTGAGGATGTGCGACGGGAGGTGAAAATACTGCGAGCTTTAACAGGGCATGAAAACTTAGTGCACTATTATGATGCTTGTGAAGACAATCTCAATGTGTATATTGTCATGGAGTACGTATCCCTGCACACCCTTTCATTTGTATCCTTAGAGCATCCCCATTGGTGCTCAGTATGTGACCCTGCAAAAATATTTCTTACATCCAAGTTTAGTTACTTTTTTGCAACCCCACCCATAAAACAAAAAACTGGGACTGCAAATAGGTGGGAGACTACTAATAGCAAACCACATGGACCAATCATTATGGTTGGCCAATCAAAAACAGGGAGCAGCAGTCAAATCATATTTGTTACACTCTGCTTTGGCAGGTGCACAACTTCCTTTTACCAGCCTCAGCAAACTGTGCAAAAAAGCTGGGCTGAAAACATTTTGCTGAGCCAAACCGGCATGTTTTGACTTTTCTTCACCCAATTCTAATATTCAAGGTCACACACTGAGTATCACTGGGGATGCTCTTAGGAATCACTTGATCAATCACATCACCCATGTGATTGATACCCTTGCATTGGTTTTGATAGTTTTTGTATGTGAAAGAATTGGGGATTGAAAGTGAGGCCAGCATCTTTTGAAACTCCAGATTTCTGAAAGCACCAATTTTACTTGTTGATGGAAAGCTATCAACTGACTGTCAACCTGTCAACCCTGGAACATAGAAGGTGTTCCAGAGTAAGGGTTTTTCAGAGGGTTAATTAATAGTGGTGTCCCACAAAGAGAGCCTGGTATGTTGATGTTCCTTATATCATCGTTATTTTTTTTGCGGGGGTGTTGATGAGAGTAGTTTGTGGGTGTGGTGATGCAGGTTATGTGAAGGTGGAGAATTACTGGATCGAATTTTATCCAGGTATTACTTTCTTCTTCTTTTTTAAAATATAGTAACAAACAAGCTGTGAAGGGCATGAAAGGTTGTATTCTGGCTTCATTGCGAGGGGGGCGGGGGGGGCGGCGATTATGTTAGCTTTCAGAAGTTCTTCATTCCATGACTTCCACTGCTGTCAGATCTGGGGTCTATATGTATCACTTACAAGGGAGGAGTTTGGTTTGAAGTAAGTGAGTAAGTGGGTATAGAAGCTTCTGTGATTTTCATTGGCAATTGGTAATATAATATCTTATTTGTTCTGGTGTATATGGAAGTGAGAAGACCTATCTCCCACAGTATTATGTTGCCCACCTGTAGGGCGGTGTTATAGTTCACAACCCATTCATTCTCTTTTTGGGTGGAAATGGTCAGAAAAAGGGTGGTGTACTTGACATGAAATGTGGTGGTTTTTTCTTTTTTTTACAGAGGTGGAAGATATAGTGAAGAGGATGCAAAAGTTGTGGTCCAACAAATTTTGAGCATTGTATCATTTTGCCACCTTCAAGGAGTGGTCCATCGTGATCTCAAGCCCGAGGTTTGTTTGATTTCTTGCTCTCTCCCTATCTCTCTCTCTCTCAAGTGTTAAAACCACCATGTCAATATTTGTTGAGCTCACTCTTTTCTTAGCCCAAATTGACGGTAGTTCTCCTTCTTGCAGTTAATCACAGCTTTACAAGTAGATTTGCACATTTTTACAAACCATGAACTGTATGTCGTAGCTTCATCCTTCAACCCAGTTGTATTCTTGTCTTCTTCTTCTTCTGGGTTTTTTCTTGTGGGTGAAAGTATCATGATGGTGATGTAGCAAACTGAGTGAATGTAGTTGCCATGCACTGCAGAACTTTTTGTTCAGTACCAAGGATGAGCATGCTCAGTTGAAGGCCATAGATTTTGGCTTGTCGGATTTTGTCAAACCAGGTACTTCTGGACACAGCGGTTTCTTGATAGTGGCTTGCTTGCATTGACTTTCTGTTTTGGCACACCCTAGGAGAGAATTGTGTGTGACTCTGCTTACCACCCAATTTACTGATTGTTTTGGATTTCATTGTTTTGATGCACAATCAGTGGTTCATGACATTGGGTTGGGGGATGGGGTTTGTTTCATGTAGATGAGAGACTGAATGACATAGTTGGGAGCGCTTACTATGTTGCACCAGAAGTGCTGCACCGCTCTTATTCCATGGAGGCGGACGTATGGAGCATTGGAGTCATAACATACATTCTGCTGTGTGGGAGTCGCCCATTTTGGGCTCGCACGGAGTCAGGGATCTTCCGTGCAGTGCTGAGAGCAGACCCAAGCTTTGAAGAACTTCCCTGGCCTTCTGTATCAACTCAGGCCAAGGACTTTGTCAAGCGCTTACTCAATAAAGACCTTCGCCGACGCATGACTGCTTCACAGGCACTTAGTACGCCCCTTTCTCCTGCTGGTTCCCACTATCTTGGTTCCCTTTTGACTAGTCAAATCAGATGCCAGTGCTGTAGTTTAGAAGGCAAAAAAGAGAGGTTTTTTTGTGCTTCAACAAGTTTTGAGCATTGTACATACTCCTGGCAATAATAATGTAAAAGGTTTGGTGGTGGTGCAGTGCATCCATGGATAGGCACCAATGAAAAAGTCCCCTTGGATATATTGGTGTACAGGCTTGTACGCAATTACCTTCGATCCTCTTCCATGAAGCGCGCTGCTCTCAAGGTTAGCAACTTGTCTCCACATTATGAACTTTGGGTGCTGCACACAGTCCACCGTAATATGTATCAGGTTTCTCACTGAAGACAATATTCCTGTTACAAACATCTACACACTCATGGACCTACAACTTTGCAAGTTGATCAGGGCCAGAATTTATCTTGCAAAATCCTGGGTGTTAGAAATGGCAGAACCCAATTTCAATTTTGTACAGGATTTTGACAAGAAAATTACTGGAGGTTTCATTTTTTTGGCATTACCACAGGCACTATCGAAAACATTGATGGAGGAAGACTTGGTGTACTTACGTGCTCAGTTCCTTCTCTTGGAGCCAAACAAGAATGGACGTGTCACATTTGAAAATTTTAGAACGGTGCATTTTCAGACTTGCCATTTTCCTTATCTTTTTTTTCCTTTTTTTTCCTTAGCTGTCGTTCAAGCAACTTTTAAGGGTTTTTCTCAGAGTCCTAGCTGCACAAAATGGGTGCATCTTGATCTCAGGCCAGTTGGGTAGTTTGGAGTCCATTCTATGCCTCATTATCAATAGGAATGGTCTATATCCAAAAACCCTAAACAGATATCTTGAGTTGGGTAGATGTTTTTACAAATTGTTTAAGTCTTGAATGATAACTTTGAAGTGTTGTCCTGATTCGTAATCTTGTTTGGGGTTGTTTGATTGAGCAGGCCCTGCTCAAGAATGCAACAGAAGCAATGAAGGAGTCTCGTGTTTTTGAGATTTTATCCTCGGTATGTTTACAAACATCAGAAGTGACAATAATATCATATTATGGTCTGTTCCATGACCTTCTCAAGATCTACTAGCAGGGATGAGGAAGGGAGTTGTATTAGAAAGTGGACAGAAAGTATTTACCTGAAGATGCAGAAATACAAGAAAGTTTTGTAAACATGAAGCAATCAAATGCTGTTTTTGTGTACAGTAGTTGTGAAGAGGAGATATAGGGTTTAGTGTTAAGGGATTAGGGATAAGCGTTAGAATTTTAGGGTTATTTGTTTTGAAGAAGTGATAGTTTCAGAGTATTGGGTCACTGAAAGAAATTGGTGTCTGTATTTCAGATGGACTCCTTGTCCTTCAAAAAAATGGACTTTCCAGAGTTTTGTGCAGCTGCTATAAGTGTGCACCAATTGGAGGGTACTGATAGGTGGGAAGATCATGTACGCACTGCCTATGCATTCTTCGAAAAAGATGGCAACCATGTTATTTCAATAGAAGAGCTGGCCCGGGTACGATCTCTACCTTCTTGATGCTGACTGTGTTGCTGTGGATGTCTCTTGGCTCGAAAAGACTGTTTTTTTGTGTCAAATTTTGGGTTCTCTTCTTCATGACCACAGATAGATATTGATGCTTATTTTCAATGGGTATAAATTGCCCAATTACATAATTGTTGGTGAATTTTAATTGACTAACAAAAGCTCATCCCCATTGACAAGGATAGAAATTCTGGAAAAACATGCAGGAGATGGGTTTAGCACCATCAGTCCCGGCAGCAGTATTTCAGGATTGGGTGAGACATTCAGATGGAAGACTAAGCTTTGTGGGATTTTCTAAGCTACTTCATGGTGTCACAAGCCGTCCCAGTGGCCGCCGTCACCACCAATAATGACCATCCATCTCCAATCTCTTTCTTACGTATCTTAAAATTATTTTTTCTGTAGTACAGAAAAGATCACAAGAGTGAGCATTTGACTTGCTATTTTGCCACAATTCATCAGCTTTCCATCCAAGTATGACAGCGTCCAAGATGAGGATTGCAGCTTCCATTGAGAGGGTCATATGAAAGGGAACAGTTGGTAGAATGACCTCTAGCCTCAATGGCATTGTGAAAGTGGCAGTTGTCAGGATGAAAATTTCATTTCTCTTGTTGAGAGGTGCAATGAAAAGTTCCAGGAAAAATCAAACAGGGATCTGTACCTGTACAAAGCATTTCGTATGCAACAATTTGTAAGGTGCGAATGAGAATGTTGCACTAGTAGTTTCCAACTCATCTCTTTTGGGCATCTGTCGGAGGTAAGCTGTAAAACATTCCCGATCCACCTGAGTTATTTATATACATTCTAATATGCTTCATTTACCTTTGTAAAATGACCACTTTCTTTTTCTTAGGTATCTGGCACCATATTGGTGCCTGTCAGAGAGAGATCAAATTTGACTGTGCAAGTCATTGCTGGAGGTTACACTCAACTATTTAGTGTTATGTACAAGGCATCTGATAAGTTGTGAATTGAAGGACAAGTATTCGTATTGTTGGTCTTATGGTTGAGGGATAATGGGTTTGTCTGTTATGTGTTGAAATTCTGTTTCTGGTCCCTTACATCACATTACTTTGATCTCTGCACATATTCTTCTAATCTCAATCTTGAATTTGAAGGCATTGATATGTGTGTTGATGGTCTGTTGCACTAATAGGTAGTTTGATAAGGGTAGCATGTCACAAATTCATTGTGGTTGGTGAGACTATATGGACAACATTGTTGTGCATTACTAACTTGGCACCTAATGTTATCAAAAATAATGAAGTCACACGAACAAAACAATGCATGCAAATGGGAGTGGCTCTATAGTCTCACTCTTTTTTAGTGTTATGAGATTTCAAAGCACAGTTGAGAATTAACCTCTTGAGAACTAAAAAGCTAAAATTTTGTTCAAATTGGATTGAATTTCAACAAAATGTAATCATACATGAAAACTCTTTGTTCTTATCAAAAGATAAATTATATACAATAATTATCTGATAACATTCTATAACATTCTAACTTTGAGAAGCATTTTGACCTAGGTTGTCTGATTTTGAGATTCTGTGCATGTTTTGGAGTTGTTGGTGTGTCAACTAAGCTTTTACTATAGGAAAACTGACTACACATTTTTCATGTATTTTATCATGTTGAAGTTCTTTACATTCAGAGATCTGTTAAAAGGATCAAACAAGTTTTTTTTGGTCAATGTTGAACCACCCATTGGGGATAATAGTATGTATATTTTAATTAGAGATTGGATTGCACAATCAAGTGAAAGATCTAATTAAGATAGTATTTTACTATTCTAAACATAGCTTGTTCATGAATTCACCCCAAGTCATATGTGAATGGGATAGAATGACTACCTTGTGGTTACATCACCTTAAACACCAATAGGGTTTACAATTTACATATATTCTAGTGACAATGATTCATCAAAGCACAACTTTAGATTCCATAAGTTGTAGTTGTCACTCAAATAGTTTCAAACAAGAATTTGTTTAGCCCATTCCCAAGCAAAGAAACATGAAGTTGTGTTTTTTCAAATCCTTATCTTTTTAGAGTTCTTCTTTTTCAACACCATATTCACAAGCAAATTTTAAATACCTTTTCCACCAATTTGCATCCTATTTCTCTTCAATTCAATTTGAAACTTAATTCAATTTCCATGCAATGTCATTCAATGTTTTCATTCAAAATGGAACTTAGTTTCCACATTGAAATCAATTCTTTTTATTCATTTATTGATTGAAGTTTATCGTCGTTGGTAATGTGTAGCAACACAAAGTCCAAGTAATATATGTATATGATGGCAACAACTTTCTTGGTGATTATAAAAATGAAATTGATATCGACAACTTTTTAATCAATTTTATATAAATTATTCATTTGATGGATGATTTTGCAAAACTATAATCCCAAAATTTTATGTAATCTAATGCTTCTATAACTATTAAATCTTTTTAATTTTCTTGAGTCTTGCATAATTCAATGGATAATTTCACAAGAAAGGTCATCATCATGACCAAAAATGAAATAGGAAAAAAAGAATCTCACAACTGTAAACTTTGACGATACAAAAGATGATGAAGATTGTGCCTCTATAGTTTTGACTTGGTGGTGATTGAAGAAAGATTTTAACAACAAAAAAAAAAGTGGAAATGTTACCATACATATAACTAAATGTATGAAAGAAACAAAAAATTAATTGAATACAAAACCATCACAATGAGATCATATACATAAACTAACCACCCATACATGATTTAGCAAACCAAAAAGTGAGACAAAAGATTTATATACGTTTTGATTTTGGGTGTTTACAATGTACATAAAAACAACCACAGGAAAAATGCATCATCATAACTTCAATTCCCGATCATCTTAATTGCAAATGCAAGAAACACAATCAACAATTCTATCACAAAACTTTGTGATTAAAAGTTGCAAAGATGATGAAATAAAAAAAATAAAAAGAAATTATTTTATGAAGAGGTTAGCATCAAACATGATGTCATAGGATTTCAAGATGAACATCACCATTACATTGAACAAAAAATAGATTACATTTAGTTAACACCAATCAATTTTACCATTCACTAATGTTATGTTTATGAGGCAACTTTGGCATAGGTCATAAGTGTTGAGGGTCATGAGGTTGTTTTGAGTTGTTTTATTCATCTACTTGTAGGCTATTTCAAAACAATTCATAAGGACTAAATCAACTAAGTAACACCAACAACTAAAGAAATAATAAAAATTTGAAGATTAGAGGCATAATGGGCATAATAACCAATGGTTGACATCTAAACAATCTATTTACTAACCATGTAGACATCTATGTGATGACTTACTCATCACCCACCTTTAGACCTATTCTATCCGCTTGCAAATCTACTTACAAACTTACCCTTCTACCATTAAAATTTTACTTAAATGCTTAGCAACCTCTTTATTTGGAATGGGTGCACAATTATTTGTTTCTTCTTCAAACTTTATCTTCTTTGTCCTACGTGATCCCTCCCTCTCCAACTTGACAATCCTTTGGAACAAATGGACAATTTTATTTTTCATGGTCAATTAAGTTTGGATATATCGACATTCGATTAGTTATCAATGCATATATTGACCAAGAAGGATGCTTTCAAGTAATATGAATGGGACTTGGAGTTAACCAAGTAGGAGTAAGTTCCATTGGCATAATTAAGAAACTGAAATAAGAAGTAATTTGTAGATTGGCAAAAATTATTAGTAATCCATGTGGTAAGATTATGTTCCCAAGCACTTGTATTTGCAAGTTGCTTATAACCATCAATTAGGACATTGTCAAAAACATCCTTATAAAGTAGAGAGGAAACCTAAAAGATCACATGTCAAGTTATAAAAATATCATCCCAACATTTGAGAGAGCATGCAAGAAAACCAAAGCAAACCGGGGTTGGCCTATTACTTGTCATTACTTTAGCCTTGGACGAAACAAAGGTCAAGCCAAAGGTCAAGGCCTCACTTGACTCAAACACATTCAAATAAGTGTGTGAAAGTGCAAGGAAACAAGCCCCAATATTCCTAAGTAGATTCCACTTTGAGAGTTGAAAATTTTAGGGTATCTTGAATTTTTGGATTAAGGTTTTGAGGTGATCAAACCTTGTCCAAATAAAGATATAACATCAACAAGAAAAAAAAGGGCTGCATGAAATTGTCAAAGGCTTTTTTGGGAAAATTCCAAATTTTTCACCAAATTTTTAGGAAGAAAGCTACAAAATTGCCAAAAAATGTTTACATTTACATAAACCTTGAAATGTATTGTTTAACCTTGAAATACTTTGTTTAAATACATGTTTCATTATTTGAAAAACAAATTGGGTCCTACATGACCATTATAAAACATAAAAGCACCAACATAATTTGGGTTTTAGGAATTGGTCATCTTAATTGGTTCATAATTACAAAAATGTAAAATGGCATTTTATTTTAAGTTGGATTTGTAAATGACTCCAAATAGAGTAATATGAGCCACTTACCCACGAGACCAAGTTCTTAAAAAGCAAAATATTTTTTAAATAATGATTTATAAGTTGACTTAATTGATCCAAAAGGATGTTAAATCAATATTATTATGTAAAAGTGTGCTTAAAAAATTTGTCATAAAAATGACAAATGTAAAAAAAATTAAAAACTGTTTTTATGTTTTATAATGGTCATGTAGGACCAACAAAAAACATAAAAATAAATGAAGAAGAAGAAGAAGAATAGGGGCCCTTGCTAGGGTTGAATATATATTTTGAATTCCATCTCTCTAGAAGAGTCAAATGAAAATTGGATTGGAATCACTTATTGTCATAACAATAATTGTTATTCTTAGTTGCAATTGGATGATATGCACCATGGACAAAAAATTGAACATAAGTTTTTTAGACATTGAAAATGCAAATTTGCAAAGGTAGGATGAAAATTGATGATAGACAATATAAAATGGCCTTCAAGGTTATGGTCATTAAGAAAAGGGGAAATTTAAACCAAAGGTTTAAAGTAGTCTAGGAACGTTTCCTATGATAAGTGCAAACTATTTTTTTTTAGTGTAAAAATTTAAAGTATTTTTAAATGACATTCTTTAAATTATTACAAAAACATGTGGAATAATTTGAATTAAATTAACGAGTATAAAGTACTCAAAAACACACATAATGCATTGTAACTAGTGTGTTTGTTGTTTTTTATTTTTTAGAGGATGTGTAAAATAATTATTAAAACATGTACTTAATAATATAATGTGTCTCATGACTAAAAAATAGATATTTTTGACCACTGTGAAAATCATGAAATTCTAATCTATTGCATTCTATAACCAATCACAATTTACCATATCATTTGGCAAACACTCCCATTGCTTTTACAATAGTCAAAAAAAATCCATCCCATTAAGGTCATGTTTGCATGGTTGATTCATGTTATCTTGTTCACCTTTTATTCATATAATTGCAAGATTTTACATGTTTTTAAGTTTTAATCTAGAGTATGTATTGGCAATGTGATTTTGTAAGTGTCACACGGATGTAATGATTCAACAAATATGTTTAAGTTGGAAATGATAGGTTCTTTTATTTTAAAAAATCATTCATTTATAAGGTGAAACTCCTACAAATATATAAAATATTAATAGCTTGAACTTTTAACACAATATTCCTTTTTAAGGCATTTGTAGTTGCATTTATAGATGCAGAACTAAGCATTACATTTGTATTCAATACCCTTATCATATCATCTTGAATTTCATTTGTGAATTTTCATGCACACCTTCATGGAATTATTTTAAATTTCACCTTTGAATGTGGAAATTTAGTGATATTTTTGGTGGAGTAACTTCATTTATGCATTTATACCTCCGTACATTTATTTAGTGTGCGTTTATGTATTATCAAAGTACATTCATCTATACGCCTATATTGACATCTTTTTAATGTGGAGACTCTAGATTTCAATATAATTATGAATTCTTTAAAACACAATGACTTCACCTTTAAATCATATGTTTCCATTTGGATTTTTGCTCAATACATTTATTAGGATTGTAATCAAAGTAGGAATGCTAGATTATTCATGATTGGCAATTGGTCACCTATAATCAAAGGCCTTTGAGATGTGTGGTCACTAGTGAGCCCTTTGAGATGTATGAAACATGAAAACTAACTTTAGGTGACTTGGTCCCAATGTTGCCACAAAAGGAAGCTACTTGTTTGTAGCCTAAATTGTTTTGAAACCTATTTTGTTGATTTGAAACTTTCATGTAAAATGTTGGCCTTGCAAGTCTCATTGGTTCCATTTTTTTTCCTACATTCCTCAGAAAACGAAAAAAAAAATCTTTTCCATGGACAAACCAAAACAAAAGTTCAATATTTTGTAATCAACTTGAAAAATATTACAATATCATTAACCCAAAAAAGAGTTGTTGACCATAATGTTGACTAACAAGCATTGACCAATGTCTTTTTTCCTTCAATTTTGTGATGTAGTAAAAGTGGCAATCATGGTCCACAAGGATGTCAAGCCCAATGTAAAGCCCCAAGGTAGGTGCATTCCCAAAATGAGAGTTTAGGATGAGGCGGTTCCTAGCATTGCATTCTTGCAATGCCTTCCACTCATAGGCTTTACCCATTGTAAAGAAGAAGAAGATGAAAGTTATCATGGACTTATGCAAAGCACAAAAGGCATAGGAGGTGGAGGGGAAGGCACACATATGTCAATGCCTTCCACCATATGAACCAAGGGCTAAGCCCAAGGTCTAGGGTGGAAGGCACACATAGCAATGCCTTCCCCTTCATAAGATCCAAGGACATCAATAGTTAACATTGCCTTTTGCAAATCTACACATTATCATACATAAAATCTCCCACTCCATGCTGGAACAAGAAATTTCACCTAGTAAGGCACCCTCCAAATTCAATGGGGGCCTTTCTCCGAGGTTGTTTGGTGTACTCCTAATGAGTGAGAGGTAGGGACCGTAGGCATTATTTTCCCACTCTTTCCTAAAAGGGATATTCATGGATACAATAATGTGACCAGATCTTTCATCTTGTCAATGAAGTTTTTCATTTGTGTCAAAATAATAATAATAATGTGGCTTTAGGGTGGCCTCCAAATACACTAAGGCCCACTTTACACAAGGTGTCAAGGCCAATGTTCAACTCAAATCAAGCCTTCCTATTGGTGCAAAAGTTGAAAT
>Ga0116228_10002291_pt1 | contig 16539 bp, 6 predicted proteins | sample S1TSphfallax_2_FD_89694 | JGI IMG/M metagenome (GOLD analysis project Ga0116228, IMG submission 89694) | Host-associated microbial communities from peat moss isolated from Minnesota, USA - S1T2_Fc - Sphagnum fallax MG | ecosystem: Host-associated > Plants > Peat moss > Unclassified | place: USA...
AACTACATCCATCTCTACAAGCTAAGGTACTCAAGGAAGGAATGGGTTAGAACATAAAATGTTTTCCAAATGCAAGTCAATGGATTGAGATCAAATGGTGGTTCCATGGCAGCCTTGGAGTTGCTTTTCATACACAACTTGAACATCAAGTTGCCAATGATCAAGCAAAGGTGAATCTATAGAACTTGATTCACCACATTAACCTAACATTTTTTGTTTTTAATATCAATCTTTTAATATTTCCAAGTGTTTGGAAAATTTGATTTCATAGTTAAGCTATAACTAGTATTGTGGATATACAATGCCCATGGCATTAAGCAAGGCACACTGAAAGAAACAAATGTTTAATTCCTTGATCAAATGGATAATTGCACATGTTGACCAACAAAGGCAAACAAAAGATATTCACCCATCAATAAATAACCCTAAACCTCACAACACAAAATATATTAAATACATTTAAGTCAAATTGTAAATAGTTTAGGAAACTTGAACATTTTAATTTCACTTGTGAAATTAATGTTTGAAAAGATTCTCTAATTACAACTTTCCACAGTTTTGAAGTTAGGTCAATGTTGTGCATGGCCTAGAACTTTTCACCATTCACAATGAAAGCACATTGCTCATTGGAATCATTCAAGTTTGCCACCCATTGCATGTGGATGTGGTCATTGTTACAATTAAGCAAACCTTTAAATGCCCAAACTCATCACTGGAAAATGATGAGTTTCCATCATTGTACAAATAATAGTGTTGCCCCTAGTAGATCTTTACTATGACAACAAAATCACATATGAAAACACCATGTTATTATGCAAATTCCACAAGATTATTAATGTTCTCCAACAAAGGACATATACTCACATGCCCAACATGCAATAAGGATTAGTAAGCAAGATTATATTAACAAACTTGAAAATAATACAACTTTGAAAAAATTAAGAACCAAATCTAGGTTTGAAAATAAATGTAACTAACTTTTAAAAAACTAGAATTCCACTTTGGAAGAAAATATTACAACTTTAAAGAAACCAAAAACTAGAATCCACCTTTGGACAAAATTGTACTAGGTTTGAAGAAACCAATAACCAAATTTTAAGTTTGAAAAAAAAATGCAATAGTTTTAAAGAAACCAGGAATGAGGATCCAATTTTAGAAAAAAATTGCAACAACTTTGAACAAACCAAGAACACGAGCCTTTTGGGCTATGAACAAAGCATGCGTGAAAAATTTATAACAAATTTTCTATGCTATTGATTATTCCCAAGTTGGACAAGGTTTTGAATGTAAGATTAAACCTATGGGCCATCCAATGAACCCCAATTGAAAATGGTGCATAGTTTGTGTTCATTTATTTAATGTGACCATTTTTTGTGCCTTGGAATGTACTTACCCCATAAACCCCAAAGCAAAAAACTTTTGAACCACAAAAACAAAATTGAAGCCTCCACCCTATTGGATCACCTCCATGATCAATAATCAAATTGTTAGATCTTGCTCCATCAACCTATTGAAGAAACATCATCATGGGAATTTTCACCCAATTTAGCATCACACATGCATGTATGGAAATCTAATTCCCATTATTCACATTGTTCACCTTGTCACATGTAAGGGCCACATAATTAATTATAGAATCAAATTTTAATTAATTACATAATCAATTTTCAATTAATTATAGAATCAATTTAAAAAATTACATTAGTCATTTGAACATACATGAATTTGACCATTATCCATCCTAAACTATCTAGCTAATACATATTGGGGTTTTCAAAACACCCCAAGGAAAGAGTACAAAACCTTTTTATTTTTATATTGTACCATAGGTTGACCACCCTCCAAAATCTAAAATAATGTGGCAAATTGGACACTTTCTTCTCCATTTGCAAGTGACCATTTTTATTGATTTTTTGTAAGATAATCTAGTAAGTGCTTGGGTAGAAAATAAGGCCTATTTTATTTTTGTCTACATGTTGTATTGTTATGACATTCCCCTTTTTTGACATTCAAATTTAGCAATTTTTTTTTGCCTTCCCCTTGCCCTCATGCTTTGTTAATATATCCCACTTGGAAGCACGCAAACATGGCTTCCTATTAATGGTGCTACAAACCTTACATTTGACATTGTGAAGAATGCCATTAGGGGCACGGACAACCAAAAGGAGTTTTACAACCCACTTGAGTGTTTGAGGTAGAGGGCAAGGTAGCAAGTTGAGATTTAATGTTGTATCAAGTAAATCACTCAAGATCATGACCTTTTTTGAAAAATATATGGGGGAGTCAACATGGAATTTTTCACTTAAACTAGGCTGCCCAAAAGATGAAAATAAAGGGGTCATGTCAAAAGGCAACCTAGTAAGGCCTTGCATGAGATGGCAACTTAAAAGAAAGAGGAATAAAAGAAGGCCCATTAGGAAAAACTACATTAGGAGATGGCAAAGGTGAGATGGTAGGCATTGAAAAATAAGTCAATGCAATATCTAATTGTCCTAGAATTATGAACCACAAAAAATTAGTCTCAAAAAATCTAATGGGCCATTGGCAAAAAAAAAAAAAAAAACATTGAATCTCAAACTAATTACAATGGTTTTACATTCAATGCATTTCTGTTATTAAAAAATTAGTACTATAATGTGGGTTTGAACTTTGTTATCAACTTTGGTATTAACTTCATTGATTTCCACTTCATGGTCCTATTGATGTGTGCACACACCAAATAGGCACAAGTGCAAGAGTTAACACAAAAGAAAATGCAAAACATACATGAAACCAAAACACACACAAAATGCACGAAATGAAATTTACAAAATGTAGCAAACTTACGAAAATTTAGGTCTTGAAATTGAAAATAGTAACTATAGCACGCATTTGGAAGAATCTCAAGTTTGTTTGGGGAAAATCATTCTTCATTTTGTGCCAACATTTTCCCATGGTCACAAGATTCACAACAAACCAAAAAAATTGAAAACACTTGAGGCCATGCAAACTTAATGGCATTACACAATGAAATCCAAGGTCAATTGTTGTTAAATGTTTTATTCTAAAAGATTTGTTAAAAGACATAGAAGAAGAAAAAGTGATGAACTTTACATAAAGTGAAAGTTATGGTGACAAGAAGCTCTTGTTTGGAGGAATTTGCTAGCTGCAGTAAACCTTAAACCCTTGTTGAACATTGGTGACGTTAAACTTTAAACACTTGAAATAACTAGTGACTTGAATGTTAATAATGGGAGCAATGACTACATCTTATGATGGCAATGGACATTAGCGAAATATTGTAACATCATGATTACATCCATGGCCCCCCACAAAGCCCATGGCTCCATTGGCAAATGCCACTAATATGATTTGGTTAATAATGAATGTATTTTCCTTTTTTTTTTGCATGTACCTATTGGGAATAATGTATTATCATAATTCTTTGCTAAAAAAAAAGGTTAACCCACATTAATCAAAATCAAATTAAAAGAAAAATTTAAAATTGAACAAAAATTGAAAAAGTGTAGCCAAATGAAAATTCAAACAATTCATTTTTCATTTGAATTGGATCTTTGGGATTCACAAACCTATTGGATGAAATATAGAAGGGTATAGGTTGATTTTTCCTTTATATCAAAGTAATACCTTAACCCATGGAGGTCTTTACAAAATATGCATTAAATAGGTAAGGTCTTTGTTTGGTTATTAAACAATTTCAAATTCTACAAATAGGTTATAATAACCTACTCTTGGATCCAACTTGTTGATAATTGACCATTTCATGTGTACATGGGAATATACAATACATTTTGTTGGGGATTGGCCTCAAGGGAAGGGATTATTGCATTTAGGTTCATTATTTTTACCTTTATAATACTTTTCTTTATTTAGATGGGGAAAATCGATTGTCATTTTGATCCTATTGATTAATGTTTTTAATTGTTTAAAGTTAGGGTTTTTAGTCACAAGGTGTTGGTTGGATTTTGGTGCATGTTGGGAGGAGGAACATTAATTGAATGTTTTTTTTTTAATTGATGCATGTTTTGATTGTTTTCTAGATTTTTCAAATTTTGTTACTCACTTCAAAACCATTGTAAAATCTTGTGGATTAATGAGGAGGGGGAGCCTAACAAGTATATGCACCTTGTTTATGTGAATTTTTGTTTGAATTGCAAAGGTATTGCACTTTGGTTGTGGAATGCTAGTTTTTCCTTCATTTGTTTTAGCATAGGTTCATTAGCAAAAAACCTCCCTTTTTGCAACTACATTTTCAACTATTGTTCAATTACAAACCAAGTTGAAAACTACACATATAGTTGCAATTGTTTTTTATAATTGGTTAATATTTTTTGCAACTACTAAATAATAATGTCAAAAAGTACAAGTCGAAAGTGAAATTATAGTCAAAAGTGTATGCCACGTGTCAACACCACATGGACATGCCACTACTTGCCAATTTAATTGAAAATTACTCAACCAATATAATTGAGGGATGTTGTTAGTTGCATTCAACTATTGGATGAACTTCATCCACTAGATAAGCATGACATCAACCAAAAAAATAATTACAATTTTAACTAGGTTGTAACTATGTAAGTTGAACATTTCGATTATCTTGTAATTATGTAAATCAAACATTTGGCCAATAGTTTAGTGACATGTGCCACACTCACAATGTTGACATGTGGTAAATTCATAAAATGTGGGGTCAATGAATAGTTAAATCACACATGGCATGTTCAAAAATTTTGGGGTCAACAAACAGTTAAATGACATGTGGCACATCCACATCAATAGGTTAGGCCACATGGTACCTAAACATAGGTTAGGTCTAAACTGAAACACCTAGGTTAAACCTAAACATAAGCCATTTAATTTAGGTTTAAGTTATGGTTAAATCTAGGCACCGATGTTAGGCCTAAACCTAAACCACATGGCAATTAATAAATGGAATTCTATTTCATTTGGTTTAACCTTTAGGGTTGAACCTTTTTGATTGGTTTGTCTTAAATGGCTATTACATTTTCATGTTTATTATCTTCTCCAACAATCCTAGTGCATTCCTTTATGTAGTTTGGATTCATGCAATGGAAACCAAACAATATGGGATAAAGATTTAATTTGTAACCTAGGGTAAACACACCTATCATTGAACACTTAACGATGTTGGATCATTATAACTTTCTTGTTCATGGTCTATTCCTTTTAAAACTTAAATTTTTTTGTTGTCCTCCACCTAGCATATTCAAATTTATAGAAACATTACAATCTAATGGAAAATGAGCAAGATATGCCTTTTCAAAATGAAGGGGGTTGTGCTTTGGATTTTTTCATAAATGTTTAGTATGATTTTGAAGTTTAAGCTTTTCAACTATTTTGTTTTTTACTATTCACTATGAACAATTTTTATAAATTTTGAGATAACGTATTTGTCACCTTTGAAATTGTTCAAAATGAATGAAAAATGAGCAAAATATAATTGTTGGAAGTAAAAGGGGTCTAGAGGCAAAATATCATTCTTCCTCTTCTTGCGTTTTTTGTTTTGTTCCTTTGCTTTTGAAGTTCAAAAACCATTTGTAGCTCCTTGTTTTGCACTTCCAATGACATAAAAAACATTCAATTTGGTTTGAAATGAGGGAAAACTTGAAAGTGTTCAATGGTAGAGTACCATTTGGTGTCTACCCTAGTTGTAACCCAATTACAACCTAATTGCAACTCAAATAATTGTAGTTTAGTTATACAAATTAGTCTAAGCTTAGTTAGGCCAAGAGCTAAACTAATATTGCACCTAGCCTAGGTCTAGTTACCTACCTTAATTACTTATAATAATTATTCATCAACTATTTTTAATTGCATAGTTGTATAATTAAATAATTAAACATATTATCATCATTTATTAAATAATATGGTGATTAGTTAGTTTTTAAAAAAATCAGAAATTAAATGTATTTATCTATAAAATAATTAATTATCACTAAATATTTTTTTCAATTCCAAATTCATTATAAATTCTTACTTATATTTTATAATTTAAAAATATATATTTTCAAACTAAAGTGTAATATTAATATGCACAAAAGAAATTCATCGTACATGTTATCAATCATGTATACAAAAAAATTTACATGTACCTTAATAATTAATGAACATTTATTGTAATTTAAAATATATATTAAGACATCATACATGTAAAAATGAATAAACATTAAAGTTCCACAAAATTAGAATTATGTATCATTACTTGATTTGGTGTAAATTAACATTTGATTTATAAAGAAATAATAAATTACATATATTATTACAAATTCATATTTCAATGTTTCCTTAAATTTTATTTTGAAATTAAAATTTTAATATTTATATGCACAAAACAAATTGCATCGTACATAAGCATTCATTTGCACAAATAGAATTTACATGTAGTTTAATGTTAAATGAATTTTTATTGCAATTTAAATCAAATATTGAGATATCGTGTTTATAAATATTAATAAAAATTAGAATTCCACAAAAAAATAAATTATGTATCATTATTTGATATGTCGTAAACTAAAATCCAATTTACATATAAATAATAATTAGGTGCATTGAAATGCACATTATTGCAAATTTATATTTCAGAATTTCCTTAAATTTCTTCTAATCAAATTTTATTATTTGTGTGCTCTAAAAAATATTTGCATCATACATAACCATTTATTTTATACCAAAAAAATGTATACATAATTTAATCTATTAATGAAGGTGGATAATTTTTTTAAATTTATTTTATCATGTTGAAATTTCCCAAACCAAATTGCTTCATATAATGCCATTGATATCTTTGAAAACCTAATAATGAATAGAGGTGCACTAACTTGGGTTGAAATTTCTTGGAGCTACAATGCAAAGGTTATTTATTATTGAAATTTTTTAAAAAATATAAATAAATAAAATCATAAATAGAAATTTTACTCAAATTCAAACGTGTACTTGGTGTAGTTGGAAAATAGTCACTAAGTTGGATTTAATCAATTTTATTTCATAATTTTCATACTTAAAGTGGAAGATATTGAATTTTGTTGTTTAAAATTCAAAAAAATTACAACAAATTGGGTTTAGAAGGAAAAATGAGTTGAGTGTGTTCACACTTGGGGCCAACAACACATGTCACTTTATTTATCCATGAATTAGGAAGGTAGTTTGTTTTGTTTTGTCATAATGATATATCCTAAACCATGGTGTTTTAGGTTATGCCATGGAACTTATCATCAAAAAGTTCTCAATGAATAGGGGTGCAATAACTTGGTTTAAAATGTTTGGATCTATAGTGTGGAATCTATTGATTATTGAACCATTTTTTCATTGAATTGTTTGAAAAACCAAGATTGAAAACTATATTACAATTTGGGGGCGTTTTTGGTATTGTTGGAAAGCCCTCACCAAGTTTGATTTAATAAAGTTGATTTCATAATTTTGAAACCTAAAATGTGAACAATATTATTGATTTTTTGGTGGGTATGTATTGTTATTGGAAATTCAAACAAATTACAAAAAGGGGTTTGGAAGGAAAATTCAATCGAATGCATTCAAACTTGGGCCAATGACATAGGGTACATTAGTGTTTAATGAGTTTTTATCATAATTTTAAACAAATATTAAGATATCATGTGTGTAAAAATGAATAAACATTATAGTCGGACAATATTATTAATTATGTATCATTACTTGATATGTTGTAATGATCTACATAAAAATAATAAATTATATGTGTATTGAACATAAACATTAGTACTAACATATTTTTAAAAATTTCTTAAACTTTATTTTGAAATTAAAATTTAATATCTATATGCACAAAAAAAAACCATTCATTTGTACAAATAAAATTTACATGTAATTTAGTGTTATCATAATTTTAAATAATTATTAAACTATTATATGTATAAAATTAACTTGCTTATTAGTTGTTTAGTCTGGTTGAAAAAGATAATTGCAAACAAGATTGTATTTCATCCATCTTTTAATACAAATTATCATCCATATGATTTATCATCCATTTTATAATAAACTTCATCATCCAAAATAGTTTAACACCATCCAATGTTTTGATTGTGTGCTAATTAAAGAACCTTAGATGCCAAGAATATTTCAAAAATGACCCCCTTAATTGAAACATGCTTCACATTATTTACCAACATAGTTGGAGGTTCAACTTGAAAACATTGTTGATGCTAGGAATATTCGGCAAATGACCACACAATTGAAAAATGCTTTCAACTATATACCAATCTAGTTAACGAATAAACTTAATTGGTAATTCCCATAATTTTATTTTAAAATTTAAAAAATCCAATTGAAACATAGTTGCAAATGTCATGTAGTTGAAAACTTTTGGTTAAAAAAGGGGGGTTTTCTATTAGTGGTTGCAAGAAGCAAGCTTTGTAAGAATTAAATGAAAGTTTGTAACGTTTCAAGTCTGCAATTTTTATTTTATGTTTCAAACATGGGTTTGTTTTTTATTTTTGCAAGCACAAGTGCATAGGGTTTGTGAATGTGGATTTTGTCTTTTTATTATGGAACACACAATTTAGGGTTAGGGTTTAGGGTTGGGCTCTACAAAACAAAAGGTTTTTACCATGTTTGTTTTTTTGGTCATGAAGAATGCATGTTTTGTTTCAACTAAGTTTTGTTAGGGCAAAAGTTGGGATGCCCTTAAGGTAAGTGTTTTTTTTAGTTTAATTTAGTTTTGTTTAATTAAATCCTTTTAATCTACATTTTTGAATGAAAGAAAGAGAAAAAAATGCAAGGTCTTCTTGTTCATTCTTTTTTCTGGATTTTTCAAATGTAATAATGTAATTTGTTTCCTTGTTTTTTTTTGTGTGTTTTCAACCTTTTTTATAAAAAAAACCATGTTTTTATTTATTTTTGTTGGCATCTTGTTGTTAAGGTTGTCATTGCGTCTATACATCCATCATGACGTGACAAATGCATTTGGATGTAAATGCAACTTTATGTCACTTTAATATATAAGGTCAACTTAGGTCAACCTAGGGTCAACTTAAGTCAAAAGCCATTTTGGGCTATCACGGGTAGGTTTACGAACAACTCAAATTAGAGTTGTTTCGATTGTTGTAAACCATGTGGTGATTGAAACATCTTTTAATTGCCAAAATTTTGATCACCACAACTTTTCATCACTAGGTTTCTAGTCACCATAGGTTTTTGTTGCCAATTTTTTGGTCACCACAAGTTTTGGTCATTATACGATTTTCATCCCCACATTTTTGGTTGCTATAGGTTTTTGTTGCCACATTTTTAGTTGCCACATTTTGGTCACCAAATTTTCCATTGCTGACAACCACTTTGGGTCACCATTTTCTTTGTCTATCAATGTGATTAGTTGTCGAACAATGACTCCTTGGGTGATGTACAATAAGTGTTACTTGAGTGTTTTCATCTAGAGTTTTTTTTGTTGTTTCAAATTTGTTTTTGGTCCAAAAATATTGGAGAATTAAAAGATTTTTTTACTTTAAAAAATAAGTTCAATATTTTTTTTATAATGTAGTGTGGGTACAATATAAGTCCCCACAATTGAGAAAAAATGAAAACCAAAACAAAAATCTAAAGAGTGAATGGCCTGTATTTGCGTTAAGAAATGTTGTTTCAAATGAAATTTTATTGATTCTTTTTCATTACTTGATGTCTATCAATTATCATGGGAACATTTATTGAAACACATTGTCAATGGAAAGTCCAATCATCCATGATTGAAAAATATAGGTGATGGATGGATTATACTTGTATAAGATTGTAAATGATCATTGTATTTTGTGTTTACAAAAAAAATATCATTATAGATCGTAAATCCATAAATTTCAAATGTGTAAAGAAGATTGATCACAAATTTCAAATATGATTACACATGACAACATAATTCCTTAACAAAATTGGGTTTTATAAAAACCACAAGTCCCAAACATCTCATTTTATAAAGATCATGTTAATTACACCAAAATATCATATGTAATAATTATAAACTATATATGGTTGCCCTCAATAACATTCATCATGTGTAGTCCAATTATATGGTGGCCCCATCAATGTGCGCACATGTTGAACAATTCTTCATGCCTTTGGATTCGACTCATATATGTCATGGATCATTTTCCCAAATGACAACTTGGGTGTTGTTTCTCAAAATATTCTACATCCAAATATTCACCCCATATGACATTTGCTAGATTAGCCATCAAATATGCTTTAGACTTCAAAGTTGTTTAATGTTGTTTGGCCATTCATCAAAAGGAATTTGTAATTCATAATTTGCTACAAATAAAAAACAATTTTGTGGCCACCCATAAACACATTTTCCTTGCATTAGTGGCATTTTGCTCCTTGGCAAACCCGTATTATGATGGCATTAAGGTATAGTCACAATAACATGTACCATAACAAACGTAATGCTTGCTTGTTTTTTTCATGTTTAAAGTTGTAATTTAATTTGATGTTGAAATTGTAAGATTTGTGTATATAGTTGTATTTTTAATATATCACATGTGAATTAGTTTGAAATTAATCCATTGAATAAAAAATTAACAAAAGCATTCATGAAAGATTGTAATGCTTGTTTTTAAATAGTTAAAGGACTTGTAAATGCTTTTCAATTTTTTTGAAAATGACATTTTTTGCCAATTTTTTAACATGAACATTAATAAAATAGTATGATAAAAAAATTTAAAATTTAAAAAGATTTTTCAAGAATATTCGAAGAATATTTTTAAAATATTTCCCCAAAAATAGTCACAAAAGCAATCAAAAAGCCCATGATTTCAAAAGGAGAAAACTCTTAAAATTTGTGTAGAATTTAGTTCTTATTTATTTCAATTCAACTATACTTCAAAAAAAGTTAATTTAATTGGTGAAACATAGCAAACTACAAAGTTATTTTCCTTAAAATGACTTATGTAATTTTGTAAATTACAATTTGATTACATAATCTTATAATCTCATATGATGTTAGTTCAAGTGTTGGGTGGGTATCAATTTTATTTATATCCATTGGGTCTGAATATTGAAAAACATTTATCATATATGCAATTCTCTTAATATAAAATTTTAATCAACTTTTAGAGGTTGATTTGGGTTTTCAATTTCGATTATTTTTCTCAAGGCCAATTCTTAAATGTCCATCTTTTGCCTATGTGAGAACAATTGGTTATTTACACCACATTTCATGAATTAATTATCATTCATAATTTTTATTTAAAATTTTAGAGGTATTTTTAAAATTATTATTTAAAATTTAAACAACACATGTAATATTTCAAGTCTTTTTTCAACCAAAATTTTTTTTTGGAGTTATTTTTGAATGAGCAAACGTTTTCTTCCAACATTGTTTTAGCCAACAATTTCTTTTTCTAATTCCAAATGCACAACTTCGTCCCTCTCAAAAGAACCTTCAAATTCTTTTTTTTCCTAATTTTTTTTTTCTTTTTGAATCTACATTTATGTCAATGAATTATACTAAACTAGAAGGTGATTTACAACCAATTCTAGGATCTAACATCAAAGAAAGCATATTATGTTAGATCCCAAGAAATCCCACAATTGAAAACATGGATCATGTTTTTGCCACCATTACAAAGGACATTTTATTTCATTGACATCCACTTGGTATCATCTAAAAATGAGAAGCTCCATGTTCACAAGTTCTTTTGTTGGTTCACTTGTGTTGGCAATTTGCTCAAATATATCCAAATTGCAATCTTCATCAACACCAATGTTAGTAAAAACACTTTTAGATTCTACCAAAGGATGCAAATGGTGATGGCATTTCGACAACATGGGATATAAGGATTTTCTATCACATTTTCCAACAATAGCAACACCTTGTTCCCTTCCAATAAATGAAAACACAAGACAAAGACTTTTAAACCTAGGGATCTAACATGAAAGAAAACATTTTATGGGCTTTCTTTTTTTCAATTTTTTTTCAAGAAAGAACGGAAAGATTCCAACACAACACAAACTTCCTTTCTAATGTTAAATGCAAAAGAAGATAATTCAACAATAACAATTGATTCCTCTTCCATCAAATTTTGTAGAGAGGGTAGAACTTTAGGTGCATTTTTAAGTTTTAAAACCATGGATATTGTAGAATTCAGAGCATCATTTAATAACCAGTGACCATGGGACTAGTTTAAGACAAATGTAGCCACAATAGGAGAAAGGCAACCAACAATAATTTGATAAATGTGCCATGTAAGAAGTGGTGGTACTTGGCCGATCACCTTCACAATAGTTTGTCTACTATAACACAAAACTATAGCAGCTTGAAACAACAATGCTTCTCAAAACAATGACTTTGCTAACAAACTTATAAAACTGTAAAACAAAACAAATTAATAATCTTCAATAGAAACAAAACAAATTAACAGTTTTCAGTTTAAAAAACTAATTTTTTCACAAAATAAATAAGATCTTAGTGTCTATCTTGTTTTCACTGGGGTATTGAGTTTTTGGGAATGAATCCCAATCTCAACACAAACTTTGGTCCACTCTTGTCTACCCTTTTTAGATTTTTTGGGCCAAACAATACATTTTTGCAAATGTGCTTGAACTACTTTGATAGGTAAATATCTTAGACTTTTGCACACTTTCTCATTAGTAGTAACATATTAACATGCTTTGGAAAAAACATGCCCAAAATAGGTACCATTGAATTATTTTTTGTAAACTTAATGTTTCACAACTAATAATAAATTTTAGAATAGAAGTCGTTGCATTCAAGTTAGAGCCTTCATTTATCACATATGCAATGTATTTTTTTCCTCAAACCAAATATCTATCATTTTTCAAACCAACACCTATCCAAAAGTTTCTATAACTTCAAATAGTCCAACAATTATATGTTTTGGTTACTAATTAGATCTTTAAAAAATTTACAACCAAAGAAAAAACATCATGAACACCTTTACTCATCCATAAATCAAAGTTGTATAACATTTTATAAAACTAGGCAAAACATACAGTTTATCCACCAAATTTGGCAAAATCTCTTGTGAAATTTGCCTTTTCGATGGAAAATTAAGTTTTGGACATAAATGTAATGCTAATATCTTAAACCATGTATTCTCAAGAAATTGAATTGGAAAAATGTTTTTTATAATTAACAAACCTAAAAACTCATCAAATTCCTTTTGTTAAATATCACCTTTTTTGAATGAATCCTTCACATCAAAGAAATTTGATATGGAAGATCTAGATGGATTGTTTGACGATTTTTAGATGGTTGCCTTTCTGCATTTCCTTTCATCATGTTTTGTACTTCTTCAATTTTTTTGGAACTGAAATAGTGATTAGCATCCACATGTTTTTTTTAAAGATGTTATACCATTTATTTTGTAATATGTGATTAAACCTTTTCTTACTTGCGTTCTTGGGTTTGAAACATTCATAGGTGCATTATAACATAACAAACATCTCATTATTTTTGGTTGCTTTAAGTTCACAGGTTTGTTATCATCTATGCAAAAGAAAGACCAACACATATCATTTCTTCCTTTCAATTTCCAAAATTTCCTTTAACTATGTAGCTTTTTAAGATGTTGCTACGCTATTTCTTCATTATCAATTTGCAAATTTCCTCCAATTTGATATTTCAAACTAGGATTTATTTTAGATTGTTCTTCCACATTCTGTTTTTCCATAATAACTTTATTCATGAAAATGTCACAAGTTTCACTTAATTTTTTTTCATTTTTTGATGAATGTTCCATGTAGTTTTTATAAGAAATTTTGTAGAAGAAAAATAATCAACAATATTCTACCAAATCTATTTCAAATATTACATACAATTACAAACAAAAGATAACCATGCAATAAAAGGTTTAAAGGTTTAGAAAACAATTACAACCATTCACAAAGAAAAAGGGTTTAAGGTAAGAAAATGGAAAAATGAAGATATAATGAAAGGTTAAAATTAGAAAAATGATAAAAAACACAATGTTGATGGGGAAAAAAATGTTGATTAATTTTTAGTTTAAGGCTTATGTGTTTAATGTTGGGGAATATGCATAGTCCAAGTGTAAAAACCTTGTAAAACAAACAACACAAAATAACAATTAACTACAAAAAAAAAATGACAAAAAATGAAAAACTAAAAACTAAAGTTACAAATCTAAAATAAAAAACAAGAAGAAAGAAAAAAAAAACATGAATTTTTTTTTAATTACCAAATTGGAAGTGGTTATCGTGCCTCCTATGCTCCACCTCCTACACAAACAAAAAGGGGAAAGAAGTACCAAGCAAGGGGGGCAAGCTCGAAGGTCAAACATGCAAACAACAACGCAAGCAAGTACGTAATGAAACAAACAGAAGCAAATGAGGTACTTGAAGAGGCGGCAATGGCAGAAGCATGTGGGAATAGGTGGTGATGGCAAAAGCAAAAGGGAATAGGCAAGTGGGAACATGCAACAATGGTGGGAACAAGTGGCAATGGCAGAAGTAGGCACTGATGGTGGAAGCAAATGGGAGCAAGCATCGATGGTGGGAGCATGCGACCAAACATGCAATGAAACAAACATGATGCAAACAAAGTAGGTGGGAACATGGTGTAGGTGTGCTAAGTAGCCTTGCAAAGCACATGAGGCAAGCAAATAGGCAAGAAGGAAAGGAAAAAAAAACAATCTTGTGTTGTGGGGTGATTACACATTAAGGTGAACCAAAAGTGGTAGATTTTGGAATCCATAGATTTTTGTTTTTAGAATTTTGAATGCATATATTTGATGTTTTGATAATGCAAATTAATCCATTTGAAGGTAGGAGGCAAGAAGAATACCTAAACCCTAAACTTACAAGATTTTAAATTATGACATGTACTCTAATTTGATAAGTTAAGGTAAAAGTTGGAAATAAAAACATGAAGTTTTTGAAATTTTATAATTGGTAGATGTTATGTTGGGTAGTAATGTCACTTTTTACAAAACAACGATTATCAATTTTTCCATTTCAATAAGTTGTGGACCTTTTAGACTACTAGTAATCTTGTAGAATCTTAATATATTAAAATATTAAATTTGATTGGAAACCTTTATATTAGGATTATAATAACTTCACAATCATTTTATCAACAATTAGAACATGCTTATTATGTAATAAAAGTCCATAACACTTTTTATGGACTATGATTGTCCATCTTGTATCACTTGAAAAGTCCATTTTGTAATGAAATTATGGCATTTTATTTTCAATTTTTAAAATTTTATTTTTCAAGTGTTATATAGTTCAATTAAATGAGTCCCTTTAAAAAAATTCAATCAAACTTCAACACATATTATATTAAACTTAAAGGTACCCCATAAAAACTGCCCTTACAACACCAAAAAATAGACTATCTATTTTGCAACTACCATGTGGAAAGAACTGAAGAAAAAACAAATCAACTCCTTGAATACAAAACACCTAAACAAAATAATAAAGCTTTGAAAGCTTTCAAGTGAAAAAAATCAATTTAAAAGAGCTTTGAACAATGTGAGAAGGGGAAAAGTTGGAGAGGTTGGTTTTTTTATATTGAAAGCAAAATTGGGCGTCATTTAGGGTTTTAATTCCTTTTTCTAGAACCTATTACCTAACCCCTACACCTACCACTTCAGCCTTCTAGTTGAGAACCAAATCCAAAGAAAAAAAATCCTTTTTTTGGTTTTTAGTTTATAATTTTTTTGAAAAGGTAACGATCTCACCCTAGTTCTTTCATGAAATAAAACTAATAATTAGAATATCAATTTGATATCATTTAAACTGATATCTGAGGTTTTCATTGAGGGATGCTTGGGTGATGTTTAATTGATACCCAGCTCTCCTTAGGATACTCGCACAACATTGGTTAATTGTTATAATGGTCTAATGCCATGTGTAACTATGACCTGGTATTTACAAAACTTCATAATTAATTATGCAATTATCATTATTCATTCACATTATGTTAATTTGAAAAAAAATTCATAATAATTTTAAATTTTTAATATATTTTCTTTAAGATCCCTCTACATACATGCATCCAAAAAAAACAGGTTGATTATATGGGTTCATTTTTCAAATAACATATTTGCAATTTTCATTTGAGACTAGAGTGAATAGTTTCCACTATCTATTTCAAAACTAAATTAGTCATATATATTCAAAATCAAGTTAAAGATGTATTAAGAATGTAGGTAGATTCTAAAACATAGGTTCAACATCTTCTATATACATACATATTGTAATATATTTGATAGATAAGGATGTGGAGATGAATGATGGGCAACAAGTTCACATTTCACTTATTTTCTATGTTTGGTTTATAAAGATTAAACATCTTTTAAGTTGATTTTGGCTTAGCATAGATTTAGGTTAACATTTATCCTTTCCATGTCATTGAACTATTAAGTCAAAAAAATCTTTGATGCTTAGTGATGTCTAGCAACTTCCACATTCAATTGCAAATGTAGTCACAAGGATGCGTCATGTGATTGGTTGAAGCTTTCCAAGTAGTTGTAAAGTTTTCCATAGCAAAGTCATCAAATCTATGATTTATCA
>Ga0116228_10002293_pt1 | contig 16528 bp, 11 predicted proteins | sample S1TSphfallax_2_FD_89694 | JGI IMG/M metagenome (GOLD analysis project Ga0116228, IMG submission 89694) | Host-associated microbial communities from peat moss isolated from Minnesota, USA - S1T2_Fc - Sphagnum fallax MG | ecosystem: Host-associated > Plants > Peat moss > Unclassified | place...
TAAGTTTATTTTTATCTGAGGGCTTTTGAAAAATGATATTTTTGGCTCGTGTTGAAACTTGAGATTATAATATCTTGAAGGATTTGGGTTTCTTTTAGAGGATTTTTTTGAAGATTAGGTATATTTTTTTGCATGGTGAAATATTTGAGTTTCCATAATTCTTCTTTTGCCCACCCCTTGTTATTCCTTGTTATTATACTTGGTTGCTTTTCACTCCTTTCCCCTTTGATTCTAGTTATAAAAAATAAGGGAAAGTAAGTGGCCCTGTTGATGAAAGTACGGGTTAGGGTTTAGGGTTTAAGAATTTGGTTTTTAATCTTGGGAGGGGGGTTTTGTTTTGGGGAACTTGCTCTTGACTGCTTATAAAGTCCTGCCAACATATTGGTCCCACCAGGCTCAAATGGGGGAGTAGGGCTGTCTTGGCTTTGTGCCTTCCTTTGGGGACCCTCCTCCTATGGCTGGACCAAATTGGGCATGTCTGGGTAGGGTTAAACCCCCCCTCCCCTGGGTCTCAAACTGGCGCCCAAGGGTGCGCCACCCATTGGCTCTAAAGTGGCCTGAAGAGGATCCAAAGGTCAGATGATCCTCATGCAACTCAATTAACTAAAATCGTGGTCCCTAGGTTTTATACATGCAGCATGGTGTCGTCAAATTTAAAAATCTGATAAATTTGGAAGAGAAAAATAGCCTGAAAATTCAAACATAGTTAATGACAAATTTATTTTGTCACTTGGCAACAAAATAAATCCTAAATTAGCCTCCAATAAAAATTAAATATATGCCCACTTGTTGAGCACATTGTAATTTTACATGTAGAATCAAGTGTTTTTCTTTTTTTTCTTTTTTCAATTTTGTGATATCAGAAATTTGACAAAAGTTTCCAAATTTTTCCCAATTTTTTTTGTTGACAAAATTGGTCAGGAGAAACAGCATTGCTCCCTATGATTTTGAAGGGTTGAGTTGTAATGTCCTAATTTTTTTATAACAAATAAGAGTTTTAAAGTAGAATTTTCACAAGGTGTTCAACGATTTTCAGTATCTCTAAAAATCAAATTAATTTTTTTCTTGTAATTTTATAGGTGTTGCTTTTGGGAATTCTTAAGAATCAAATTTAGGTGTACCAAGTGTTGTTACTCTTGGCTTGACACACTTGTGTTATGATAGGCAATCAAAATCCAAGGGATTTCAAGATCCAATATACAAAATTAACAAAAAAATTCTTGGCAAATCATATGTAGGTATGTTGCACATTTCCAACACCCAACAAAGTGCATAAATACCACTTGAAAGATATTGGGATGCATGGAACTAGTGTACAAAAGAACATGTGGTTAGAAGCATTTCTCATTCTTGTCGACCATGGGGTTTCGAACCTTGGCCTTCCATTCATGGGGAATATGTAGGCAAGTAGGGGGAGGGGGGAGGGGGACATGGTTAAATGCAAGTGGGAAAATGTTGGCCTTCTTTCTCCCTATTAAACAACAAAAGAGAGATTGTGAATCAACTTTGGATCAACTAGCAAAATTTGGATGTGCCACATGAGTCATATAGGACTGGTCATTTCCTAGTGGGAGTGCATCCTTTGACAAGTACTCTCTTATCTACTAGTGCTTCATGAATCTTAACATGATTTGTTTGGTATTTTGAAAACGCTAGTAGTCTCTTGCAATGCTATTGTTCTATTGAAAATGTATGTGAATAGTGTTGAAATGATTATTTACTTGGTAACACATAGTACTTGTTTGGGATAACTTTATTATTGCACATGGAAGGGATGGCGACCCATCACACACTTTGTTTTGTATCATTCCACTCCAAGCAACATGCTTTATTTTCTATGCATAGTAAAACCAAGGGTGTGACCCAAGAAAATGTACAAGATGCAAAGCCTTTCACAACAACAAAAAAAATCACTTTCTTATAAAGAAATAATGTGTCATTTTGAAAAGAAATAATGAAAAAGAAGATTTTTTTTTTTTTTTTTTCCCCCACACTACCCATTGTCTTGTTTACTAAGAGTTTTGCAATTGATAGTTTTGTAAAGCTTTTGGTCTTGAGGTTTTGTTTCATATGTTGAGTTTTGGGTTTGACATTTGTTGGCCAAAGGTGATGTTTGTTTTAGATCATGGCACTTCCACCTCAATTGTCTTGAACAATTTCAAAAAAGTAGATATAGATACTCAATTTGAATTTACTATGATGGACGTGTGTGGCATTGGACTAAACACATAACATTGTGTTGATATGGGTGAAATGCATATGATGGAGTATTATAATACTTTATAATAAAGCCAAGCTTTCATCAATATGATACAATGCAATATAAATTATCTACCTTCTTTAATGTATTTGATCAAGCATTGTCTCTATTCAAATTAGAATAACTGAGTTGCTCCACACCTTTGATAAGTTCACATTTTTCCCAAAAGAAAGATGACAAAAATAAAGATAATTTAACACAAATACTATGACAAACAATAGTCTCTAGATTATATGCAAAATTTTAGTTTGTTGCCCTTGAGTAATGCCATTAAGTTTAGTTGAATATGACTCACAAAAGTAATTTCATTAATGATCAAATCAGTGTTACAAAATTGCATGACTATTCCTAGCAATGTCATAAAATGTAAGCCCACAATCCTTTTGTGGCATAAATAAATGCAGCACATTAGAGAAATCCGCAAAGTCACCCTGTCTTTGGGCCTCCTTTCACCCCCTAGGGCCAACCCCTCTTGTGGTGGTATCCGAAAGTCAGGAAATTTTATTAAATCTCAGTATGAAATGCTAAAACTCAGTACGAAATGCTGAATCTCAGCATTTAATGCACAAGGTTCGAGAGGAATTATATTAGCTGTACAGGTAGGAGTAGTAAAAAAATCTATGTGACAGCAGTGGTGGTGCTCATAAAAGAAGAAAGACAGGGTGAAACTTAGGAAACCATCAAATTTTCGGAGTTTCAGCCGAACATGTTTTCAATGGTTTCCATATCTACTAAAACTTTTTCCCCCAATATTTGGCTGGTGTGGATACCTTGCAACTAAGCCAAAGTTTGGAATTGAAAATTGTAAACACATGTGAAGTCTCATGTTCCACCCAAGGGCAACCATAGTAAAATGAAATGAGAGGGTTTTGTTGGTAAATGATATATTTTTTCTTAGAAGGCTTGCATACAACAACATATTCCATTTTAAGGGCTTTAAATTTTCCTCAAGACAAACGCCAAGCAATCTCTTTCTCCAAAACCCATTCTATTTTGGTGCCCAACATATGTCCATTATTTTTTCTTTCCTTTTTTTTATTACCTAGGTGGAATGGAATTGCTCTTAATATCAATATGCCTAATTAATATTTTGTAGCTCCAGCAACAAATCGAACAAACATGTTATTCACCATTGGTTTTGTTTCCCAGTTTGAATAATATGTGAAAGCATATTTTCTCTTTTTATCTTATAGATATTTTAGCCCAAAAAATAACAAGCACACATTTTGGAATATCATTTGTGAATTGCCAATTTATTTTTTGTCATGCCAATTTAGAGGAGTAACACCTAGTGAAGCCAACATTTTTTTTTAGTGGAGAAATTTTGCATATTTTTTACTTGAAAAAAAACCTTTCTACCTCCCTACCCCAAATCAGGGCCATTATTTTGTCCAAATCATTGCCATCCAATGTCCCTTTAGAAAAAAAAAAAAGGCTACCTTTTTTATCAACAACAAATATGGTTGTCGGTTTGTACAATGCAAGAGGACCACAAGATTCGACCTTTCAAAAGAGGCACACCAAAAGTTGTCATTGTGCTAATACAAGCGTTTTCATGTTTGCAAGGTTTTGTAAAACAAAGTTGTAATGTTGTCGCTCCCTTTTATATCAGCTCTGCCACAATGTTGCCTTCAATTTTGACCTATTTGAATAGGATGTCACCTCTACTTGTTTAGGTCACACTTTTCTTATTGGCAGCTCCTAAACATCAACAGTTTGAACTTTATAACCACCATTGGAGCACAATGGCCGCTACACAAGAACCACAATTTTTGGAGGCTTAAAATGAGCAAAACACTTCCTTGCAATTTGAGTTTGTTTTTGTTGTTTTCTTATTGTTAAAGCCAGGATCTTGTATTAAGCTTGTTGCTTAAATAGTTTGTGTTTAAAATTTGGAGTCTAGATGTTGTAAACTTGGGAAAATCAAGCTTTAGGTTTGATGATTATTTGGTTTCTTGTTGTTGAAGCCAAAAATTGGCATCTTACATTAAGCTTGCTACTTAAGTAAGTTGTGTTTAAAGTTCGGAGTCTGATGTTGCAAACTTGTGAGAATCAAGCTTCAAGTTCAGTGATTGTTGCAAGGACTTTGGACCAATGAGCATTATTTGCAATTTTGTGCTACTTGAACGTGTCGATGAAAACAATCGAAATTTTCCACCTTCGCCATGGGTGACTTGCATACTTAAGTATTGAGCTAAGACATTTAACCATTGTGTAAACTGAAAAGGTTTCTAATGTTCATCGACCTCTTCTTGAATTCTTGGAGTTTGAGGTTTGTTTAAGTTTTTGGATTCCCTAAACCTTTGAACTTGAATTGTTTTGGTTTTCATATTCTTTATTTGTTAACTTCTTTTTGGTTTTTTTTTTGTTCACATTTTGTGGAATTGTCATCTAGTTTTCTTACACGCCATCTCTAATGGCTCCACTAAAACCTTTTACGAATTTTAAATTCAAGCACATTTTTTCTTTGGTTCCCATCAATCCTTTTTCTAGCTCCCAGTTTATTGTGACAAAAACAAGAATTTTGTTGCCCCCCTCCTTGGAATTGCAAAATGGTAGTAGCAAACCTTTGTTTACAACTAGTGCTTCTAACTTAGGCACTATTGTTGGTGTTGAAAACGTATTTCACTTAATTCTAACCCTATTGTTCCAAAACCAAAGAAAACCAAGAAGGTTGAATGAGAATTTAACAAAATGTCTCAAAATATTTGGGCTACAAAATTGCCTTCAATAAAGGCAATTATGGGTCTTAATGGCAAGTTTTATTGACCATGGCAACTAAACCTAAACCAATAAAACTTTGTGAAGTTATCTGTTGTACCACCATTGACCAACTCGTCCAAGGTTTCCATGGTGAAGTGTAAGGTTTGTAGTTCTATAGAAAAAAAAAACAAGTTGTTTATTTCAAAGTTTGATGGCTTATAGAAACATGTTGGATGACGAAAGGTTATTCTTACAAAGCCCAATGTGAAGGTGGGAAAATATTTTATGAGTTTGAATAGCTAGCATGTTAAAAACAAATGATAGTTTGTTACAATGCATGCAAAAGGTTCTGTAATTGACCAAGTTAATGGTGGTTTACACATTAAGAAAAAAACAAAAGTTTCTACAATTTGTGACAGTTTTCCACATTCTATAACAAGGACACCCACTTACGGATTATGAGAACATGCGACAATTGTTTGCTTTTGTCAAAGTGTTAAACAACTTGCAGCCCCATTGGAGCGATTCAAGTGTTTGGATCATGGTTAAGTGCATGCACAAGATTGTGCTCATAAACACATAGATGGTTGTTCAAAAAGCAAGGTTCATTTTTATCTATGTTGATGAGGTTACCATTGTGGACTTCCAATCTTGGCTAGGTGTTCATGTGTACTTTGTTGATCGTTGGAAATGCAACCTTATCTTATTAACCTTGGAACAATTGATCAACGGTGGTAATATAAATAATTTTACAAAGGTTATAATGGACAATGTGTTTCAATATGGGGGATTGTTATAATATGACCTTGCTTCAAAACTCATAAATTTTGGCATAGATGGAATTTCAGTTTTCCAAGGTGTAAAAAGTGGTGTTATAACACAATTGAAGGAAAAATTTGCCCCCTACATGCTAAAGGTACATTGTGTTGCAATAAAAACATTACTAAAACTACCTTTGGTGTTTAAGATTGAAGCAATGTTATAATCAATCTACACCTATTATTTTTTATCTCCTATGTGGTATCTAAGCATATGCAAACTTGGAAACTTTTTGGAGCAAAAGGCCTTTAAGATTCTTCGCAACATGAAAACACGTTGGATTTCAATGCTTTCACCTGCAAAGTAGATTTTGACGGAATACAAAACAATTGTGATTTAGATGTTTGATGAATAAGCATCCCATGACATCATTAAAGTAGGTTTGGAAGGCTATAGATGCATAGTAGACACAAAAATTGCACAATAAACCCCTACAACAAAGTCTTAAACCCTAAACCATGTTTTTACATATGCATTTGTTCTTGCCAGGTCTTTGCATTTTCAAGTTTTTGTACCTTAGTTCACTTGTTGATGTTTACAGTTTTGGTATTTTTTGAATTTGTTTGGTGGTTATATGCATTAGAGTTTTGACATTATTGGCAGTTGGTGTTTTTTTGTATAAAACTAATCTATTATTTTTTTTTTTTGTAGGCAATTTTTTGCTGCAATGAGCAAGGTCCATTTGGATCAAGGTTCAACTCCCCTAAGAGATGTTACTTGTAATTAATTTAACTTGACATGACTTCAATTATTTGAATTATCAAAGATTTTGGTGGCCCCATTGTTATTAAATTTTTCATTTGGTTGCCAATAACTTTGCATTTGATTCATTATAATAGCTTACAGAAATTGAATAACATAATGACCTTATTGCCAACAACCATTTACAAAAAAAACATAGCCTAACCAAGTTTTTACTAGAAATTTTGACACTTAGTTTCACCAATCTAGGTTAAAATTTGAAAGGTTGCCACTTGTTAGCCATGGGTTGGCAAAACCTAGCCACCTAGGCCTACTCTGAAAATCCTCAAAAAATTCATTGAGTGAAACCTTTTGAAAACATAATGGGTCCATTCACAATTGGGGTATTAAAAAGGAATATGTAATTGAAAAAAAACTACAAAGGAAAACTTTGGACTTTTGTTTATCTTACATTATTATAATTGTAGTGGATTTTTGTATGTTAATAAAATTTTTAAAATCTTTTTAAATTCATAAAATATTTATAAATAATTTGGACACTATGTTAATGTCCTTTTGAATCCTATAAAATTAAGGAATCAAGTGTTTGAAGTACATTTTTTTATAAAGTAATAAAAAAGGAAGGCATAAAATCATTCAATTGATTTCAAATTTTTTGTACAACAAAAACATGCCCCTTTCTATGAAAGTACATGTTCATTGGATGAACTTGATGAAAAACCAAATCATTCAAAATTTTCAAAGTCTTGAAATTTTGAAAGAAAAGGCTATGAGGCAAAGAATTCATTTGATAAAATAATTATGTTCAATGGGTTCAAAATGTCTAGCTTTAGATGTAGGTCACATGTGAAGGAAATAAACATGTCAAAAAACATGTTTGGTTGTCCATTGAAACTCATTTTTGGATTTTCTGGGATTTTTTGCATTTCTGGCATTAAACTAAAATATTCATACACAATTATGTGTGATTGTGAAGAATCAACATTAACACATGAATTATCTTATATTGGACTATTCAATTTTTCTCACTTAATTTTGTTTCATGTAAATGTTATTTGTAAAAAATAGTTTTAAGAAGTCCTTAACTTTTTTTTTCCTTTTTTAGTACCCTAACTATGAATAGACCTTAATATCAATTGGATTTGAAACACTAATAATAATAAAAAAATTCATTTTTCATTTAAGCAAATAACTTTATATTTATCAAAAAGTCATTTAAAATAGATCCTATAATTAATTAATTAGCACATTTAATGTGAAGAATATTCATGAATGTGACCCTATTGTGCAAATAGCAATTACAGAAATAGCCTGGTAAACCTCTTGCCTTAGAGTGGAGTGGTCATTAACCACAATCCTAGGTGGAAAGGGACGTTGTTCAATAGTAAGGACCTTAAGGTGTTACTAAGGTCCTTACTAAGTTGTATTAAGGCCTTATGTTTTGTATGGTCTTAGTCAAGGTGTTATCAAATTTGACAAGTTCTCCAAATAGGAAAAAGGCCTATCTTGCAAAACCTACAAGCATAGGTGAAGGGTCTATATTGAAACCCCCTACCAATATATTTAATTAAACTATTATTCAAACACTTCAAATCTTCAAAAAAGAAAAACCATGTATATAAAAATCAAGGATGTGAACCCATACATCAAAAGTACAAGGAAAATGAAAGCACAAGTAAACACAACCCAAAGATAAAACAAAAATAAACAATCAACAAAAAATAAGGAAAAAACCTTATGCAAATAAGACCCATGGTTACAAAATGATGATCAATGAAAACAAAGAAGACCTAAGATGAAAAAGTTTTTGTTTACCATAAATCAGCTAATCATGGAAATGCATTAATTACGATGTGTGGAAGAAATGAAAAACCTTAACCAAATGCAACAGCTCATTGAAGAATCATTATGGCTTGTGCACGTTGTAGGGTTATGGACACACAAAGTTGATAGTGAGAAACAAACATTGAGGGGACTAATGATCGTTGATGACGCGCGATAAAAGTCTATGCACAAACGGTAAAAAATGAATCAAAATGAAAATGAAAATACCCATACATTTCAATAGCAAGGGGAATGAAATCATCTCCTAATGTTTTTTTAGCATAGGATCATGTTTTCTCTTGAATAGCCATCGTTGTTGCATGTGTTGTCATCATCAATGCTCATTACACCATATCTATGCTAATTGGGTCAACAATGATAACATCCATCAAAGTTCAAAAATCGTCTCTAATGATAAGGATATCCATTCGTTGTTAGGTGTGGCAAGGGAAAAGGTGGGAGACCTCCTTTTGAACATGTGCTCCATTTCCAAAACAATAACTGCAATGATATTTCGAAGTGCGTCATGTGCTATTGTATGTTCATTCCCACAAGGGCACTGAAACAAATGGGTACCTAGATTGTTAATGGTATGACCACATTAACATTATGAAAGGTGGGCAACTGTAGGATGTGGCAAGCTAAGATGGGTATGTAGTGTTGTAAAAAAATGGGTTGATGGTAAGTGAAATGCTAATGTGGTCAAACAAATTAGTAACCAAACACTTACCCTTGGACCCACACATGAGCAAAAACATGTTCACATGATATTTAAAGGAATGTTTACTAGAAGTGAAGCAAATTCTTGCTCGTGTAAGCAATCTACCAAAGAGTTTACAATTAGGGATAAGACAAAACCATTAAGTTTTCAAAAGGTGGGACTTGACAATGGACAACCTAGGTTAACATGGCTTAGGCATCTCGTAGTGCCATCTAGAACAAGGAAGTGTTAGTTTCAATATGTGCTACTGCACCTAAAAGAATGGGGCGATCATCCTACTAGAAACAAATGATGTGTAACAATGATTAGTGCTCAACACCCCAAGAATGCAAGGGTAGCAGTTCAAACCATAAAAAAAAGGTTGAACCCATTCGAAGAAATAGGAATAACTACTTGACAATAAGCTAGGTGATTGATAAAACTGCCAAAAGATCCTGCAATAAGTAACTTTTCCAATGTAGTTATGATACGAATATCAAACTTAGCATAATGTTGTAAAATACCTGGAAATGGGAACATAGTACGAAGCAAATAGTTCGGGCATTGGGCATAGCACAACAAAAACATCGCAAAAGTCATTGAAAGATCTATAAACATAAGGAAATTATATATCATCCCAAGATCCTCATAAAATACCTTAGTCACAAACGGTTCAACAAATGATGTGGATCCCACCAATGTGTCCAAAATATAAAAATTTGAGTCGAGAATAAGGAAGCCAAAAGGAAGTGATATAAAATGGTCCAACCCTTAAGGAGACCAAGCTACACACTTCGTTGCCTACATTGAAAGCCCTAATGTTGAAAATTCCTCCTACAATCGTAAAAATGTAGGAACCACATTTGATTGGGGGCCTACTATATGTGTATCATCTGTCAAGGAAGGGAAAACACAAGTAGGGTGGGCTAAAAAGGTCTCAAGATAGGTAGACCTTTCTCCCATTTAAAAACAAAATAACCCTTAACAACTTAGTATGGATTCTTAGAATAGATGATGGTAGGCGGCCTTCTAATTATTCGAAATCAAAATACTTTCATACGGTTCAGAATTTTAGTTTTGAATGATTATTTTACTTTGAAAATTCAAAAAATTACTATTTCAGAATTTTTAAAAGATTTTTTACTTTCTTTTACGAAAAAAATTTACTTTTGAAATTTTTTAGTTTAAAAAAAAAAAAGAGAATTAGTACCATCAGACATGCCATGGGACTATAATATCACATTCAAAATAGTGACCCAATTAGTGTACAAGTTAATATCTCCCAACCTGAACCCATAACCATGAAATATTGAACAGAATACCCACCAGTATGGGTCGGCGGCACCCAGTTGTTTGGCAGGATAGAACCGCCGGGTCTCAGAATTGAAACTGAACCAGCACCAGGTCTGATTTGTTGAACTGGTTCCATTAAACCATAGTGGAAGCCTGTTATGAACCAGAACCCCAGTTCTATTTTATGTGTGGAAGGGGAACTGAACAAGAGATTTTTGAAAAACTCTAGTTACACTAGTATGTATGTAATATGCACATAAAAAATTATAAAATAATGTACACACAAATACTAGTATGTAATATGTACATACAAAATATACAATCTCTACATACAAAATAAGCAAAAACATTACTTGATTCCAAGGTTTTGGAGAATTTAAGATTTTTGATACCTGGTTTTCGATAATTCATCATTATATATGTGAATGTCAAATTTAATTTAAATTTAATATATATTTCATGGACATGCAAAGAAGCATGTTAATTTATTTTTTCATATCCATGTGGGTGGAGAGGGAAAAAAAAACTGAGGTAGTTATAAAATGGAAGTAGTTATTAAGAAAAAAAAATGAAATAGTTAGGCTTGAAAATGAAGTAATTATTTTTGAAAAATTGTCTATGGAATGGTCCATGGATGACCATACAAAGGACTCCAAAAAAATCCCCCATATACCAGTTCCCATTACTCATCACTGGAATTATTTATAAAAATGTTGAAATCTTTGAAAAGGGAAAAACTTTCTTCAAAGAACAAAATGGTGGGAAGGAAAAATGGAGAATATTTTTAGGAATATTCCTCCTTTGTTTTTTTTTGTTTTTTTTTTTCCCCCACATGGAATTTTCAAAATTAATTAATTAATTATTCGACAGACATGTGTTGAAGCTGGCCCTTTACTAGTGTACCTAAAAAACGCAGCAAGGTCCCCAAGATAGGCCTAAGGTACCCTTCCTTCTCCATCTAAGGACATTTAGTAGTTAAGATTAAAAAAATCCACTGTAGGAAAAAGAATTTCAAATGACTGACGTAACAGGCACACCTTTTGAAAGGAGATTTTCAAATCTACCCACCAACGGCTCCTTCTTCTTGCCCCCCAAGCAGATGATTAGGGTTAGGGTTTGGAGCTCCACATACCTTAACCTTTTTTGTGGCAGAGAAAAGCACTGCATTTGTTGCGGTGCAAAGATGAGCACAGCGCAAGAGAAGAGAAGAGAAGAGAGAGATTTCTTTGTGATTAACCATTCGTCATACTTCTTCATTGAATGCGTTTTTTATTGTTTGTTGCAAATCCATGAAAGAGAGGAGTTGATTCTTTCTTTTTTTGCTTTTAAAATTTTGCAAACAAGTTAGTTCTCTCTCTCTCACTGGTAGGTACTTTTGTTTCCAATCCATCGCGTCCTGTGCTATTTTGTGCGGCAATTTCTGCTGCTTTGAATTGTCTTGGTGCAGTACGTTAGAGATGTGTTGTTTCTGAATATGGCCTACTATTGTTGTCAAGACTTCAAGCCATTTGCAGAACAAGCTAGAGGAGCACATGGCTTTTGCACAACAAGGTGGTTTACTTGCGCCTCTTTCTTGTGAATTGATCACAAGATGCAGTTTCTCTAGTTAAGGAGAACTGGAGAGTCTCTCTCTTGGCCGGGAAGTTCGTTCCGGTGATCTTCATTCTCAAATCGTTGTTGAAAAGGATATCGGCCCTGTGACAGGCAGGTTCTTGCCCCCTCCTTTCAAGTAAGGCGAAGTTGTTGTTGCAACTGGTCTTGTCTGGGCGCGGGAGAGAACAGGGAATGGGGCTGAGGGACAAAGAAGCGCCAATGCTGGGGTTGCTGTTGATGGCTTTGCTGTTAGTGAGAAGCACAGAGGCGCGGGAGTATTGCGGCTCCATATCGCAGTTTCTTCCCTGTATGCCTGCTGTGCGACCTGATAACCAAATGATGACTCCTAGTGTGCAGTGCTGTGGGCTTGTGAGAAGAGTCAGCTCTGCCTGTCTCTGCGCTGCTGTCACCTCTTCAATTCCGGGGTTTTCAGTCGATTTCAACTTGGGCCTCACCCTCCCTCGCAAATGTGGCCGCTATGTTCCTCGAGGTCAGAAATGTGCTGGTGAGTTCTCTTGCTTTTGGAAGACGACTTAGGGTTTGAAGGGGTCTGTGCTGACCTTAAGAATGTGGTTATAGTACTGCGATTTGCTCAGGAGCAAGCAAACCCCTGATCAGCTGAATTTCGCACAGCCATTACTGGCCATATGAAAAAGCTCGCCACAATAATCTACGTTCTCAAGATGCTCTCTGGCAGGTCCAGAGCCTGATCTTCAGAATGTGAAAACTCACCAGAACAATGCTGCAAGTCTCTGTACAAAAGTTATCTTGCATGTCTGCTGATTGGCACAACCCAAAAAGCTCAGCAGAAGAATGCTCCAGTTCCAGTCTCTGCAGAAAAGTTATCTTGCATACCTGTCTCATTGAATGGTCGGCTTGAAGACTAACTTCTTTCTCTTGTTGAGAGAGGACCAACACTGCATGTTGGTCTGTATTTTAGAGTCTTCCATGCACAGTTGTCTACTAAAGGTAGTACAGTTCAGTTGCTAATGTGCAGCACCTTGATGTTGTGCAGGTGTTCTGGTTCCTCGAGGTAATCTGAATTGAACTGTACCATAGATGGAGCAGAAAATAGTATATTGTTCATGTACTCAACTGCCTCTGAAGTGACCTACTACCTCCACTGTAGCAGGTTTTTGAGGTAACCTTGGTTTTCAACCTATGTGAGAAGGAGAGGAGATTGTGGACCTAGTCTTCTGTCTTGATCAAGCTCGAAAAGCATCAGCCATTCTTAGGCATTCTTATGCAGGGTTGTTTTTGTTTTCCTCTGCATGTTTCAGCTACCTGTTGGGCTATTGTCCAATTTGTAACCCCAGTTTGCTGCAGATTTTTGAAGCACTGGCTCAATAACATCATCTTTTTAATCTTAAATTGAGTAAGTTTGCTTGCAATTTGTTCAAGTGCCAGTGGTGTCCACATGGCTGAATTTCAATTTGCAACTCATCAATATCATCAAACTCCAACATTTTCAAGGAACCAAGCCCTGTGTCCATGTGTGCTGCTGCTAGATCCTCACTGCTGTGCTAATAATAGCTGTTTTTCCAGGTGTGCCTTATAAAAATAGCTGTGCTTTATATGCATTGATAAAAATTTCTGCAGCTGCCATTGCCTTGCTACAACTTTTGCCCCAGTTGTATGGCATTTTACATGCAAGCTTGTGAAATGTTCCATCAGCTAATTTAGGTACACCCCTTACCAACACTTTGCAGCCCAAGTGTGCCTACAAAGTTTGGAACTAATGTCACTAGCAGTTGAGGGTTTAGTCTGTCATGTATGTCACCCTAAAACTGCAGTGCTAGGATTATGTACTAGTTTGATCCAAAATAGAGAGCATAATGCTAGCACTGCAGTTTTATGCCAGAGCAAAGCTAGCATATCACCTCTTCTAGTCATGCATAATTTACTAGCATGTTTGATTATAAAATTTGCCCTATTTATGGAACATTTCAGTCTCATGTCAAATTCAAGGTGCACAAACAAATAAGAAAATAAAAAAGTAGTAATCCTCTCTGTCTCTGAAGTGCAGAAGTGGAAACAAAAAAGAGATGGGAGTGGGTGAAAGTGGGATGGGCATTTTGCATATGTTGTAGATTAAAATACATACGCACTGCTGCAACACCTCAGGCCAACTCAAGTAAGGTGCTCCACCCAATGATGCAGCAAGCTGAAAGGCTGGATTTGACTTCACAGTTGCAAATGCTTCCTCCTGTACTTGCAGCTCCTCAAGCAATCCCTGTGGCACTGAAGAAGTTGCTGAGTGCACAGGTATTTTGCGAATCAACAATTGCCATCAGTGCACTAATGACTGCTTGTGGCATTTACAGGGTGCTAGTAACAGGAGGAGGTTTCTGCATACCTAGACTCTCAGATATAGCCATATTACTACCCATCAACTGCCCACTGAGTGGATGTTCATCTCGCCTACCACCATCAATTTGTTTAGTTCCACACAGGCCCTTTGAAGGGCAATTACTCCTTTTACAGTCAACTTGACTAGTGCTACTGTGGCCCTGTTGATGATCAATTCTTTTGTCAGTCTCTATTCTATTATCGTGGTTCACATCACCAAGTAGTGAGCAACTAGCTCCACCTATATAAAGTACAGGATCCATCTTAGAAAGTCCCTCATTCCTCCTCAGTTCTTGGACACTGTGCAGTTGTTTGAAGTTCTGTAGCTGAACAGGAAGAGCCCCCACTACTTGCTCCCCTTCTGACTGCTATATATCTTGAGCAAAACAGGAAGGGTTCCTTCCATAACACAATCCTCTCAAAGATCACACATCCCTGGATGTGAACTGTATGCAAATATAATTTACTCTTATTTTGCTGCTCTTGATGATGAAGATGCCTCTGTTGCTGAGTGGCAACTGCTGTGGAGGATTCTTTTCTTGCTGTCCTGGCCACTGTCCCAGAGTAACCACCTGCTGTGCCACATTCACTGCTGCTCACAGCTGTTGAAAACTAGCATGTGGCTGCTGATGGCGAATGACTCAAAAGAATGATGCATTTATTCACCACCAAATTAAATTAAACTAAGATAAGATTATGGATGGTTGCTTAGAGCTTAGAAGTAGGGTCCTACAGTTGTGTGAGAATTGGCCTCAGGTACTCATGATAGCCTACTGTGACAACAGACTCATTTAGAGGGTCCTTTCCATTTGCCTGCATCTTTGTACAAAATGGGTATACACATCCCCATCACACCAACCCAGGGCTAAACTGAAGTAATAATCAGTGTGGTTAAAAGCATCAACCAATGCAACAACATTTGAATGTATCTGCAAAGTCAAGATCCTCATAGTATGCTATCAGTTTCAATGAACATGCAGCTCATCTCCATCAATGTGGGTCATGGGCGCTGTGGTGAATCAGATGTCAATTCAGTAGTCCTTTAGATGTGGTGTAGCTGTTGATGTTGCACTCAAGTCATCTCTCACTGTTGCTTAACATTACATTTCATTGACAGGATACATGCAACACACATAGACAAATCTGAGATATGCAGGATGGATTGAAGTTACTTATACAACTAAATAATGTGTTATGCTGATCCTTGGCATGGAATACCTGGATACTTGTCAAATATCCAGTCGCTAGAAAGTCACCAGAATGTGTTTTATGAAGATTCGACAATGCATACAAATTGCAGAGTACTTCAAGCTGCTGCTTCACCCCCCTCTCTTGGTATGTCGTTCTGTGTTTGCTCAATTGTCGTTCTGTCACAATTCAAAAAGTTGTCATTCTGTCACAATTCCTGTCACAACTGCCTTTTTTGAAATGTTTTTCATGCAATTCTGCTGCTTGCTTGTCACAGAAGTACTGTGAGGCAAGCATGCTCAACAACTTGTCCATATTCATCCAGCAACCAAAAGCAATGAACCTGAACAGGTGAAGATTCTGACACAAAGTGCACCTCATTTATGTATGGCCATTTCCACCTGGGAAGTCCAGAAATTGTACAAAACAGGTGCAATGATCTGAGATCAACAAACCAGGTTTCCATTTCAGCAAGATGAATTATAAGTTCTGATAAAAACAACTTCGCAGCACATTCTGTGTGGTCTCCTACCCTGCCGTGAACATCCATCTGATCATATCTGCACTCTAGAGAGTTCATTCAGGAAGGTGTTAACACATTCTTAGGGTTTCCATGTTCAGGAAGATCATGCTCCACAAGGTTGGAGATGCAGATGGCACAGTTATGTGTCAAACAAATTTTCTCCTTCCCCCTACTGTTATATTATAGTCATTATGGTGGCATTGTTCTCCACTACTTGTGTGAATAGATATTTCTCATCAGAACAAATATCAATGGAGAGAGCAAGACAAGACTGTGTCATATGAAGATGAAAGCCATATTGCTCAATAAAAGGTCATGCATGGTTGTTGTATTGCTTACAGTGATTTCTAGCTTGCCAACAACCTGCACACATTCTTAAATATTTGCCCTTGAAGAGGTAATCAAGCAATGCACATCACAAATACTTCGAGCTTCTGCTACAAATGCACACCCCATCATGTTTTTCTTCTGGAAAGACAAGAATCATGTGTTACTAGAGCTTGCCCCACAAAATCACAAAAGTCCACTTTCCCCTCACTTACAAGGAAGTTCAGTTCCATATACCTCTTGTAGA
>Ga0116228_10002294_pt1 | contig 16526 bp, 18 predicted proteins | sample S1TSphfallax_2_FD_89694 | JGI IMG/M metagenome (GOLD analysis project Ga0116228, IMG submission 89694) | Host-associated microbial communities from peat moss isolated from Minnesota, USA - S1T2_Fc - Sphagnum fallax MG | ecosystem: Host-associated > Plants > Peat moss > Unclassified | place...
AAAAAAAAAAAAAAAGGAGAAAAAACCCCCAAAACCAAACAAAAAAAAAAAAAAAAAAGTAACTACTTAATACTTACCACTCAAAACACAAGTTTGATCTTGTGTATTATTTTTAAAGTGTTGAAATTTCATAATCATATATATTAATTCACTTGGTATATCAGTCTGTGACAGGGCTTGGGAAGGGGCGGGCTGGGCACGGGCGGGAACTGGGCACGCACTAGGCACGGGCACAGACTAGGCACGAACTGGGCATGGTCACGGGCAAGACTAGACACAGACTGGGCATGGGACTGGGCAGGGCACAGGCACAGTCACGGACGGAACTGAGCACGGACTGTTTAGGATTGTTTAGGATATCATTTCATCTCAACTTTGATACATAAAGTGGTTATGGGGTGGTTTAGGTTTGGTTTTCACCCTATTAGAGAAGGTAAAAATTCTAGTAGGTTGAGAAAATAGGCATAAGTCCATAAACCTCATCAAATGAAAATTTGAACTCAAGACCTTTTTGAGGTCTAAAGATTCATTTAGCATTAAATTACACCATTACTTGTGTAAGGGTTTACATGATGATTTGAGTTAAAATTTAAATGTGCCAATGCCTTTAACATTAAAGGCATTGGCACATGTGTGTTTTAAATAAAAATAATTACATTTTCTTTCCCAGACATGGGAGTGTATCCTAGTGGGTAAAGACCATGATCTCTCCTTTAATCAATGTCTTGAGATGAAATTTTTTTTAAATGAAAATTGCGTCAAAACCAATGATTACGTTTTGGGGGATTTTAAAAATTTGAGTAGTACCCTAAAATTGGATAATAATAATAATAATATTCTATTTTTATTTAAAGAATCAAGATTGGTGGTTCTTAAAAAAAAGTGAAAATTGCACAACATTGGTGTAAACCTTGTGATTTTAATTTTGGCACATTTTTTTCAATTTCAAAAACCTTTGAACACAGTTCAAAATTCAAGTTCCATTCCATGTGCACACTACACACTCCCCAAGATTGGAATAATATGGGTGCAATTTTTTTTAAATAAAATAAAATTGAAAATTATGTGGGTATCAAGTTTTATAGTTAATTGAAACGAATCAAGTACCTATGAAATTCAGCCTAATGGCCAACTTTTTAAAAAAATAATCTTGCTTACTTAAACAACCTCAATTTATGTTGAAAAGATATTTTTTGCAAGGTTCCAATTTTGGTTACGATTCTACCAAAGGGCTAGTTCTACAAAGGGGGTGCTAATGTCCAAGTCATAATAGCCCAAGTCACAATAACCTAAACCCCTAGGTTTAACACTCCAAACTTAATAATTTGTCAACATTGTCATTTTACCCTAATGGACAATTCACAAAATTAGCTTCAACATTTGTTATTACTAATCAGCAATTTTGGCCAAAATGAAAATTTGAAATAATTGGGTATAGTATTAATTTGTTCAATTACAACACATAGGTTAAAATAGAGATTATGTGGTATTAATTATGTACAATCAATCAAATTCTGTCGCAACCCCACTTTGGGGCTAAGTGTGAGGATGAAACTCACACTCCCAAAGTTGGGGATTTGGAGTCCTCCGGGACTCCCGAATGTTTAGAGTTCGACAGCAGAGGCCAAAACACCTCGGATTGGGGTGTTCTTAGTGTCATTGGAAAGGTCGTGAAGTGTAGATGTCCAAAATGGCCTCGCATTGGTCATTTGGACATCTGCAGCCCAAGTTATGGGCAAAAGAAGGGCCGGGAATCAAACTGGCAGTTTGACTCCCGACCACTAAAAGTCAGGAATCGACCTCTTCCCGAGGTCTGCAGATGGAGTGCGATGAAGCATTGGAAAGCTCTCAAGGAGAGCTACAACTTTGGTTGAGACCTCACCCCAATCGGAGGTCGGAGCCGGGAGTTGTGAGTGTCCAAAGTCCTAGGAGTCCAACCCGAGATAGTTTCGGACTCCTCCTTGGGAGTCCCGGGAAAATGTGCCATTCAGATGTAGCTCCCGCGGGGAGCTGCAAAGAATACTATATGGGGGAAGGTGGTGGCTTCCCCCGAGTCCGGGCTGTGGTGAGTCAAGTGTGTCAAAATGCCCGTGGCTTGTCCCAACACTTAAGGGTGTTCCCGAATGTGAGCTAACCCTTTTGTGCTTGGTTTTGGATGCTGATTCAAGCTTGATAATCTAGTCCCTCTTCCTAGTCTAATCCCGGGACTTCTAGCACGCCCCTCTACCCCTTTCTAGTGCTGGAAGTCCGGAGCGCCTCCAAGTTCTACATTTCCGCAATTCAACACACTTGGACCCTCAGGTGGGTTCAACAAGGAACTTAGGAGTGCGTCAAATTCAATAACTTGCCTATAAAAAATAGGGCCCCACTTTTTTTTTAAAATTATATTTTACTTATCTATGTAGAAAATTAAAACCTATTTAAAATGGGGCAACAACTTTGAGTCAAACTTGAATTCAATTTTGAGAAAAGGTTAGTTATTTAGTTAGGTTCCAATGGTGGTTCCAAAAAAATTTAGAACCTTTGGGAACTTCACCTATAACCTAGATTTGAACTTGTTTAAATTCCATAAATTGCCAACACTATTTGAAACTAGTGGATTGTCTTTCATTTTTTTGATGTTGCATCATTGGTTAACATTCCGTGAAAGATTTAACATTAAATGGCAATGAGACATATTAGTAGGATAATTTTAAAAAATTGTAATCTTCTTATCAATGTTTGGCAACTTGCAAAAACATGTTTTTTAAATATGGCAAACCAAGTCCAAAACCTTATTTTAAAGGCAAAGTTTTTCAAAAAATTGCAAAAAAAACTTTTGTAAGGATTGTAATTCCAAAAACATTTTGCACAAAAGAAAACATTATTCCAAACAACTTCATTTTGAAATATTTTAAATTTGAACAATTGAATGATAAGTCTAAATAAATGGAAATCATATGCACACAAGTTTGTGGCAATGGTACAAACATAAAAAAATATTTTTATATTTAACTTGGGGTTAAAAATTTGATCATTGCACTTTCTTGCTTAGGATAATTTTAAGTTATTTGTTTTTGACCCACATTTCCAAGGATTATGAAATGTGAAACCTTAGTGATAGCGAAAACATTGCAAAACATTTCTAATGTATTTAGAGGGCACCTTATCAAGGAGAATTTTTCTTTTGCCAAGGGTTAGATTTTTTTTGCATTAGGATTTTTTTGTATGATCGAACCATCCAATTATGGATCTATTGGGACCATGTAAGACAAATTTTTATATAAATTAACTTGTTTCAAAATATAACCATTAGGGTTCATAAATATGCACATATTTTTGTTGACCAGATCTTTCACATAATACAGTTATCCTAAAAGTCAAACCTAGTTGAACCCTTATTTCATGCCTTATTGATTTAATCACCTTCCTTTTGATGTTCATTTGGTCTGTCAGTCTCTGACAGGGCTTGGGAAGGGGCGGGCTGGGCACGGGCGGGAACTGGGCATGCATTGGGCACAGACTGGGCACGGGCGGGATTACGCACGGATTGGGCACGGTCACGGGCGGGACTGCGCATGGGCACGGGCAGGCATGGCACGGGCAGATTGTGTCCGAACGACACGGGTACCCACTAATTGGGCACGGACTGGGCATGCACTGGGCACGGATTGGGCACAAGACTGGGCATGCACTGGGCACACACTGGGCACAGGCACAAGCATGGGCATGGACTGGGCACAGGCACGGGCACGAGTAGGACTGGGTACGGGCACGGGCGGGACTTGGCACGGGACACGGCACGGGCGGGCTGGGCATGGGCGGATTGTGTCCGAACATCACGGGTACCCACTATTAATTCACTACGTCTATCAATCTGTGACGGGGGTTTTCGAAGGTGGGGGAAGGAGAGGCCGGTGAAACAACGAGCGACCAGTGTCAGTCTGTGAAGCGGGTTGGACCACCACGGTTTCCGCACCGGCCAGGTGTACAAACCAAGACCTGATCTCCACAAAGCATCACAGTCGTCCAAAGGGAAGGAATGACGGTCGGATTGCATCCCTCTCCCACCGCACTAGAGGCGGATATAAAAACCTTCCCCTCCCCCCCCACTACCGAAAGAACCGGCGGTTATATAAAGGAACGTGTTTTCGGAAATTTCCAAAACTTTCAGGAACTAAGGTTCAAAATGTCAGAACCGAGGTTTTGGGTTTTCTCACCCCCATCGGGTAAGGGAGTAAATACCCGGATTGATAACCTGAGGGTACACACGGCTGGTTTTGATACCCGCACAACGTCGGTCGGGACCACTACGCTAAGTCACAATATTGTTTTTATTTGTGGGGATATAAATGCCTTAGGGTGGGACCCACGAGTGTTATTTTGGGAAAATTTCCGATTATGGCGACCAAACAAAGCGTTCGGGGTGGCTGGAGTGGCGTAGCCACGGGTGTTCGAAGGTCACGGGTACCACTAGATGATACGTGGGTACCATATGTACCACTATAATACTATTATAATAGTTAACTCAGTGGTTTTTTTAATTACCAACTAACAACCCTCTTGCAAGTTGTTAGTAGGTCAAGCAGGTCATTAGTAGGCCCCTCCTGTATGTGTAAACCCTCTACTTACTTAGTAGTCACCTATACTGAACACTTTCTTTCACAATATGCATTAAAACCTACTTATCTATCATATATAAATTGTTAAATTTGGATACCATTTGAATATCTTATGAGCTCTTAATATTCTAGGCCCGTGACCATATATATTAATGGTACCCGTGACCTTCGGACACCCGTGGCTACGCCACTCCAGCCACCTCGAACGCTATGTTTGGTCGCCATAATCGGAAATTTTCCCAAAATAACATTCATGGGTCCCACCCTAACACATTTATATCCCCACAGATAAAAACAATATTGTGACTTAGCGTAGTGGTCCCGACCGACGTTGTGCAGGTATCAAAACCAGCAGTGCGTACCCTCAGGTTATCAATCCGAGTATTTACTCCCTTACCCGACGAGGGTGAGAAAACCCAAAACCTCAGTTCTAACATTTTGAACATTGGTTCCCGAAAGTTTTGGAAATTTTTGAAAACAGGTTCTTCTATATAACCATCGGTTCTTTCGGTAGTGGGGGTGGGAGGGGAAGGTTTTTATATCCGCCTCTGGTGCGGTGGGAGAGGGATGTGATCTGACCATCATTCCTTCCCTTCGGACGGTTGCGATGCTTTGTGGAGATCAGGTCTTCGTTTGTACACATGGTCGGTGCGGAAATCGTGGTGGTCCAACCCCCATCACAGACTAACAGATGTAGTGAATATATATATATATATATATATATTCACTTGGTCTGTTAGTCTCTGACAGGGCTTGTGAAGGGGCGAGCTAGGCACGGTCACGAGCGAGATTGGGCACGGGACTGGGCACGGGCGGGCTGGGCACGAGCGGATTGTGTCTGAACGTCACGGGTACCCACTAGTGTTAATTCACTTGGTCTGTCAGTCTGTGACAGGGCTTGGGAAGGGCTGGGCTGGGCACGGATTGGGCACGGGCATGGGCGGGAACTGGGCACGGACTGGGCACAGATTGGGCACGGGCACGAGTGGGATTGGGCATGGTCACGAGCGGGATTGGGCATGGGATTGGGCACAAATTGGGCACAGGATTGGGCACAGACTGGGCACGGGCGAGCACGGCACGGGCGAGCATGGGCGGATTGTGTCCGAACGTCACGGGTACCCACTAATGTTAATTCACTTGGTTTGTTAGTCTATGACAGGGCTTGGGAAGGGGCGGGCTAGGCACGGACTGGGCACGGGCATGGGCACGAGTGGGACTGGGCACGGGACTGGGCACGGGCACGGGCGACAACGGCACGGGCGAGCACGGCATGGGCCAGCACGGCATGGGCAAGCACAGCACGGGCAAACACGGGTAGATTGTGTCCAAACATCACGGGTACCCACTAGTACTCATAATTAAGGGTGCCAAGTGCCACTAGCCAAACCTAGGTTTTAAAATAAACAAATATTTCAAAAAAATTGGTCCATCACCAATGGGTAGCTACAATATAACTTTGCATTTATATTGTTGTTATAAGAATAATCTTAAATTATCCAATTTCATCCCTTTTTTATCCCCTTAGCTTGCATTTATATTATTGGTATTATTATCAATTCTTCAAATGTTAAAACACATTATTATATTTTTAAAACTTTTATGTTAACATGTGAAAATCTATGAAGGTGTTTTGAAATATTGAGATCATGGGCTCAGTTGGTGTAAAGTATAAACATGTTAGACTACCATAATATAGGGGCAGCTTCAAATGTCTATCAAATAATAAATTAATTATGCACATTGTGTGTCAAAAAAAACTTTTTCAATATTCCAAAATATTTTCTAAATATTTCATCACAATTTTTTTTGTTTGAGAAATACATATTTAAAAATTCATCATTTTTGCAAATAACATAATGAATGACAAAGATGGCAAGGTACTATATGTGTACACACACAATCCCCCCTCCCATTTTCTTTCTCGTCGAACTAGCTTGGGCCCATAAACAATCCTCCAATTTCATAATTAAATCACAACATTTTCAATATTTTATTTTATTTGCCTTAGCTTTAAGTGGAGATATTGTGTTTTAACATAAGATAGACATGATGAAATTTTTAGCATTTAAGATTAGGGCACTTTAAACCCTAATGATTTGTTATCATCTTTTATGGACAACCTTGTGTGGTAATTTTTTTTTGTAGCTCACCATCTAATTCTCTTTAGTTTTACATTGCCTTTTTAGACACATAATTTCAAACATGAACAAATTTTATGAACATGATTATCAAGAATAAGATTTTATCAACATTAAACAAGTTAGCAAATGGGGACACTTAGTACTAGTTGTGGAAGATCTAGAATGTTTTAAAAGTCTTGAAACTCTAAAGGATTATTGATGTTTTTGTTTATCTCTATGAAATGGACACCCAATAGAATAATGTGGTCAAACATGAATGCACTAAGCTCTTGTAACTTGTTGGTTTAATAGGGTGTTTTTGAATTCCTCTTATATCCATTATATAACCACTTCTATTTCCATTTGTTTTGTCCATAGATTTTGGAATTTTATGATGGACCTTGAAAAGTTTTCTTTTTATATATTATTTATGTTCCATGAATAGAAACATGGCGTCGCCAACTATTTTGACTTTGACATGCATTGGGGATATATGATAAATTCCAAATGAAACTTGTTTGAAATAGTGTTGTAGAGCCATTACAACTGTGAAAGACAATCTTGAAGTTGGTGGTTGTTTGGTTCCACTTTCTCCACTTGAAATGCCCAACATACAACTCTTGTTCGTTAATGAACATTCATCCAAGAAAATACATTTTTGTCCCTTTCCTACTTGTGTGTCATTTTCCCTTGGGTGGCAAGTTGGTTTGGAAACTAGAATTGAATGATGAAATTTTAAAGAATACAATTTCAGAGCTTTTAACAAGAGTTGTTATGACTTTGTGGTTTTGATTGGATCTTATTTGTGAAGTTAATTATATATAAATATATGTGAGAGAGATTAATGTTTGTGAATATTAAGTCAAACCACGTCCAATGTAAAGATGGAAATGTATTTTGTGAACAACCTAGAATAGCCATGATTCCTTGTGTTTTTAGGCTTTTGGTTATGTGCATCAAGGTGTTGAAATCCTTTATCCTTGGGTGATAGGTGTTTCATTTTTTGGATGCAATAAGGTTTACATGTATTTCAAAACATTACTTCCCTTATCAAGGTGCTTGTGAAAAGCCATGCAAATATTAAGTGGTTTTTGCACCATGAAACAAACCCATGCAATTTTAGTTTGGTTCAATTTGGTTTGTAGTTTGTTGCATGAAAGAATAGTCATTTTAGAATCTACGTTGTTTTTTAACATATGTAAACAACTTCCAACATTTGTTGAGAATGTTGAAATCTAAATCATCATGGGGAACAAATGCATCAAATTATGTTATAGAAATCGAAGAAAAAAGTGGGTTTGGTTAACAAGAAAGGATTATTAATTAAGTTGGGTTGTGATTGGATGGGGTTTCAAGAGGATCAAACCCCATGGCCAAAGACATTAAAGATTGAATTTTATTTAATTCATTGAACTTGTCTAGTGCCATGTGAAATTTGTGTGATGGTGATCAGAACTTACTTCTTTTGGTTGATCATTTTTTTAAAAAAATTGGCAATTTCAGGTTAGAATGTAACAAACCAATGGAGTTGTGTGACTTGTAATTGGTGTGTTAAATGGCATTGCATAAAGTATGAAATTGATCCAATTGATTACACCTTCATCAATAAAGTCTACACACACCCATGTATAACTTACATATCCAAATTTTGTTTGGAAACCATGAAGATATTAGATTTTTAAAAATGAGATCCACCATTCATTGGGAAAACCCTATTAAATAGTTTTAAAATTAACAATGTAATGTTGATTTACAATATATAGTTGTTTAAGGATGGGTTTGAGTCTCAACATGTATCCCAAACCCTTGTGTACCAATATCTTGTCACATGGTCATTTATGTGAAATTTCTACAAAAGATTTTATATTCGGCATCAAAAATGGTGATTTCATGCAACAATGATTTTTGCATCACAATAAAATGTTTGTGCATAATGAAAATGCAAATCAAGTGACATTCTCATGACATCACATTTGCCAAGTTCAATAAAAAATGTTTATTGGGACAATTAATTGCTTAGAATAGTTGTATGACCACAATCCAACAATTTGTGTGCCAACACTACATGTGAAGTATGGTTAGGGAAACCAATTTTGGGATCAAGATATATGGTTCAATTTTTGCAAAATTTTGTCAAATATAAATATGCATTATAAGTTTTCTTTTTGAAATATCAACTTAGGTGGGTCTTGGAGTGATAGCAAAAGAGGATTTGTTTTTTGACACCAACCCAATGAGTCCGTGGGAAGCACAAGAACCTCATGCCAGGGCGGGGGGGGGGGAATCTTGGCATTAATCCAAGCTTATTATCATTTTGTTTATTTTTAAATTTATGATCGTTTCCATTTCTATTTATGATTTTTTTTAATGTGAAAGGTTGTATTATTATTTTTGTTAAAAATTAAATTTAAATTTAATGAATTTTTAGCTTTAAATCAATCTTTAAATTTTACTTTCATGATCATTTTCATTTTTATTTATGATCACTTCCATGAAAAGCTTATATTTAGCTAAACCTTTAATTATACCCTTTTCATTATATTTAGCTAATGACCATTCATTAATCATAATATTTATAATAACCTTTAAGTAATGGTTATTAGCTATATAATATTAGCTATATTAGTTATGAAATTAACTTACTAGTTATATCATGAGATTATATTTAGCTTCACTTTGAAAAGGAAGTTTTAAAAGAAAGAGATAAAGATAATGGTAGAGGAGAAAGTTTTGAACATGTATTTGAAAAATAACTGTAACTTAGGCAAAGCTAAATGGTAAAGGTAATTTGTCTTTTCATATCCATGTAAGTAGTTGGGGGAAAGGAGTGAGATAGTTAGGATGCACAACACTCATGAATGCCTTGACACCGTAGATTCCACATAAATCCAAAGAACTTACATGTGTTGAACCTTTGGTGGAAGCTTATATATCGTGAGGTCCTTTTAAAGGGACAATGAAAAACTGTAGACAAACCATTGTCATAGCTTAAAAGGCTCCCACTTGCAGGACATTCAACAAAAAAAATCATGATGAAATATTCCAATGTGGACTTTTTCTAAAGATGAAATCAAAACTTTGTTGGGTGAACAAAGATTGGTGTAGAATTACATGACTAAAACTAAAAACTCATATTAAAGGAGGTCATCAAGAATATCCAAAATGAATGGCAAAACCCAATATGGTGCAAAATGTGAGGGTTTTTCCAAGTATGAACATGTGGACGGTAACAAGCAAAACAGATCAATGTGCAACATAAAAACCATTCCAATTTCTTGTCATCGTGAGAAGCTCTCAATTTATGAAGCAAATCACAAAAGCAAAACATAGTGAAAGACTTGACCTATATAAAGGGGCAAAATGGTAGTGGTTACATCCAATCTAGGCTTGGTAATTAAATTGAAAATCCCAACAAACCTAACCATGACCTCCTCACCCAAAACCTCAATCTTCTTGTATTTCTTTTTCATGGCATCAAAATTTTGCACACATTTTTTAGATTCTTCTATCATTGACTATAAGCTTATCCATCTTTTTTTTGAGGTCATCAAGTTTCTTTGTGTTTTTATTGATTTTTTTTAACAAGGTCATATACTTGATTCAAAATAATATTATCCTATGATTGTCATAATGTGTTGTAGGGCATTTGTTTTTTACAACCATCATTTTATTAGTTGAATGTAACTATAACAACACTTCATGTCGCAACCCTAACCTTAGGCTCACGACCAAGGCAAGGGCTTGCAAGAATGCGGGACAAGAAGGAAGCCCGAGAGGTGCATCTTATACTCCCAAAAGTGCAAGAAAGTGTGAAAGAATAACCCTCACATTCCCAAGTGAGCTCTCACTTTGGGAATTGGAATCTCGATGGACTCTCGAATCTTCAAAAAGCGATTGCAAGATTCAAAATTCATTGGATTGAAAGAGTTTTTTATATCATTGAAAAGCTATTGAAATGTAAATGTCTAAAATGGGCTTGTATGACCCATTTGGACACATAAAACACAAGTTATGGCCAAAAGAATCAAATTGGCAATTTGACTCTCGACCATTAAAAGTTGGGAATTGACCTGATTTCCTTACTTTCAAGTGGAGTGTGACATATTGTTGAAAAGCTCTTGACAAAGGCTACAATTTTTCTATAAACCTCATTACAATCGAAAGTATGCACACAAAGTTATGGGGCCCAAAGTCGCGGGAATCCCAATTTTGGGAATTTCAGAACTCCCATTTGGGAGTCCCAGGACACAATTCCATTTGGATGTGGGCCTCGTGGAGAGGCACAAAGTATACTATAAGAGGGAAGGTGGTGCCTTCCCCTAAGTCCGGGCTATGGTGAGTCTTGTGAGTTTGAGTTTGCCCATGGTTCATCCTAACACCAAAAGTGCTTCAACCAACTTATTGTTTGGTTTTGTGCAGGTTTGTGTGAATGATTAAATGCTTGTCCTTCTTCCTAGTCCCATCCCGGAGCTCCAGCATGCCCCTCTACCCCCAAAATGTTGTGAACTAAAAAACATGTCCCCAACTCCTTATTCTTCCATTGTCTTCACTTGAGACTTGCATTTGAATCTATCAAGGAGCTTGGGAGTGTGTCACTTATAGCCACTACAACATCCAATATATACTTGAACTCCAAATAAAATTTCTAGAATCAGAAACAAAAGTAATACATTATAATCCAACTTTGAACAAAAACAAATTATAATAAAACAACATAACATCTAAATTATCTAAACACCCCTAGATCAAACTAAAACAAGAAATTATTATCCAAAAAATTCAAGAAATTACAAACTTGTTCAATGGTCATGTACTGGACTTTTTCCATGAAAGTTGAAATCTTTTTAACATATTTGTTTGAAAAAACCAATAAAAGTAGTCTTTTAAAAAACACCCAAAGTCATTGTCAAGAATTGGATGTATGGAAAAGTGGTAAGTTCAAACAAGTGAACATTTGATTCATATTGGCCCACACAACAAAAGCATGATTGGTGCCAAAGAAAATGAAAATGAAATAAATAGCATGTTCAAAAATACAAGAGAAAAGATAGGTGAAAGGTTCACCCCATGTCTAACTTGCCCATGTGTGTGGAATACAAACTAAAGCCTTATGGCTAGGGGAAATTTTTTTGGATCAATCCAAGGTTATTTTCATCTTAATTTTGAATTTTTTATGGTCATTTAAATTTTATATTTAATAATATTTTTTTGAATCTTTAAATTTTAATTTGACGATTATTTGATTTCACTTTGAAAAAAAAGTTAGAAATTTCATAATCATAAAAGGTAACTCCTCCCCCGCCCCCACTTAAAATTTTCCATATGATCATCCATGAGTGAAAAATCAATCTTCCACATAGTCTACTTTGTTCATCATAAATTCATTGTCATTTGAATCATTTTGACAAACATTGATGGCCCTTGCTTGCCTTCCAAAACAATTTTGTCTTCAATTAATCACTTTATTACAAGGATTATTACATATTTATTCCACAAAATATCACTTGTTTTATTTTAAAACAATGTTAATTGGTTTGATGGAAATTATTAATGTACTTTTGTCACACAATTAATGGAATTAGTACACACATTGAAACATGAAAGGGAATGATGCCCACCCATTTCAAGATTATGTCTAGGCCACATATAACAATGTTTAATACACGTCACACATTGACATTTGATGACATGCCCCAAAAGAGACTGAAAGGTGGGTCTTTGAATGAAACAACAAAAATAAAATAAAATTGGGGCATGTTCCTTAACTCGTAAAACTTTGGGGGTAAGAGGGTGTGTTGGAGCTCTAGGATGGGATTAAGACGAATTCAGGAGTGAAAATTCGAAATGAGGTCAACCTACATAACTGAAAAAAAAGGTCGTTAATGCAAGTTGAATGGAAGTGGTGCAGTGGACTTAGTAGGGACAACCTCAATCACAAGCTTTACACGGCCCACAACTTTTGGTAGGAGGCACCACTCCCCTCCCTATAATATATTTTGAACTTCTCCCATAGGGACTACATCCAAATGTCACTTTTAATGTAGACCTGCATGTGGGAATCCCAAAATTAAAACTTTTATTGTCCCAAGAATTTGGATGCTCATATTTTTTTCAAATCAAATATGTTTTGAGAGTATTATAGTCTTTAAAAAGATTTTCCAACGATGTATAGCATGCCCCAATCAAACTTTATTTGACCCCTACTTTCAAGGGATTTTTGTGGTTGGGAATCAAATTCCCAATTTTTGACTCATGCCCTTTCTTTTGATCATAACTCATGCAAATCAAGTCTAAATGAACAATACAAGGCCACTTTAAGCTTCTACGCTTCAAGAAAATTTTAATGGTGTACCGGGGGCCCAATTTAATGTTTTTTTACCTTTTCAACCAAGGTTCTAAACATTCGTAACTCCGCATGAATGTAACTCCCAAAGTGAAATTGCACTTGGGAATCATTAGGCTTCATCCCTTGCACTTTCCCCCGCTGGTGAAATTGTGTTTCACACCTAGACACACTCTCAAACTCATGGGCCTTTGCACTTTGCACTTAATCATGAACCCAATGTTAAGGTTATGACACTTGATTTTCCAACAACAATTGAAATTGTGGTTTAATGAGTAGCTACACAAAGTGTTTGTGAAAGATAGATTCTATGTTTAATTTCAACTTGTTACCAAATATTGAAAATGAAACAATTCAAAAAAAATTTGTTAATAATGATGGTTTAGATGAAAAAATCAAGAGTACCAATGCAGCTTGCAAAAATGAACAATGGGCCCAGGGTGACAAGAGCTTACATTATGTGTTTTTCCAACGTGAATCAGACCAAGATCACATGATGAATTTTCCACAATTTGACTCATAAAAACCTTGCCACAAATTGCAAGGACCCAATGACCCTACTACACATCAAGAAACCACTAAAATGCACGTGTGGCAACACCATTGAAAAAATGGGAATTCATCTAATGTTGATTTATATCATGTCATGGAAAATGTCAAACTTGCATCTGTAGCATTTTTATGAGGGGTCTCAATCACATCATTGAAAACCCACCTATATGAGGTGACACATAATACATGCAAAGGCAAACAAAAAATGCTTGAGAAAAAAAAGGAAGCTACACTTGTAGATTACATTAAAAAGATGCAAAGGATATGGCATCCCATCATCTTAACATAATTAAGGTGGTAAAGGTTACACAAGAAAAAATGACTCCATTCAAGAATGGGATTTTGGGCTAGGGATGGCTATAATGGTTTAAATAACATAACCTAAATCTATCGTTACACATAGCTCAAGCATTTGAAATTTGACATGCAAAGGGATTGTGACCCAACATTGTTAGTTTTATGAAAACATGCAACATGCATATAATTTACACAACTATCACACCCAAAAGATTTGGAAATGTGAAATTTTTTGTGCACAAGCTAGTTACAACAAAAGCATACTTGTGATTACCAAGATTGGATAAAAAACAATGCATTCCATTACTCTAGATGAAAAGGAGTGGTTATTGGTATTGTCCTACATAAACACAAACAATGAATTAATTTCCAACTTCTACATTTCTAAAAGTAAACAATTCATATGCAATTACATTGTGTGTTGTGTGAATGGATCCACAATGGCTATGCAACTTAAGGCATGGATGATTACATGTTTGTTTTCCAATTGGATTATTCATTTCAATGTAGAAATGTAAGCATGGGGAGGCAACATGTCAATTGACAACAAACATTTATTGATTTTTTATGGTCAAAACTCCCACATCATAGCGGATGTAGTTTAAACATTTTGACAAGTGGGGTTGGACCTAATTACTTTACCATCCCGCACATCCCATGCACTATAGTCATGAGATATTTCATATTTCAAAACATTCAAGGCCACATTTTGAGCATGCAAAAATGTTTGGATTTTAACAAATAAAGGGGCGAGCAATTAAAAAACAGGAAATGGTGCAATGGGTTTCATTGGCCTTCAAAAAGGCTTAACACCCCACAACATTTATAAAGGCTTTGAAAAAACCAGCATATGGCCACTTAATCCTAGTGCAATGGCAAGTTAAATACACCTTTCTAAAAGTTTCAGAAAAGTGTAAGAACCAAAAGAGGTTGAGGTTATCATTGAAATTTTTTGGAGGAAATTACACCAAAGTTGCAAGACAAAGCTTGCCACTACTCTATTGATCTTGAAGGTATTGGTACTAGTGCCCAACAACATTAAAGACAACAAATCTAAAGGTAACCATGATCAAATTTCACCAAGGTCCATGGGTAACTAAAATCAAACTTCACCAAGGTCCGTGAACAACCTAATTCAACCCCATTAAAAGCTTTCATGGTTTTAGGATGTGACCACCAATTGGTTGCTCCATTGCCATCAATTTCCCAATTTTTTTCTCTCCTTAAGGTTGAAGTTGTTGGACCTCTAAAGTAGCCACACAATGAACCTTTAATTGAATACACAAAATTCATAATGATGACCTCAACACACTACTTAGCAACTTTAGAACAAAAGGCGAGCAAGGAAACAACTACCAAAAAACATGAATGCATGAAACAAAAACAATTCACAAACAAAACAAAAGGTTTAAGGATAAAGCAAACAAAGAGGTAGCCAAACAATAAAGAATCTTAAATATAGAGGCAAAAAAGAAGTTAGATGAAGGTTGGTCAACAAAAGCCAATTATTGAACAAGGTGACATGCTCCATGTGGCCATTTGAACCAATTTCCCTCTCAACGTCTACATGGTTCCATTTTGTGGCATTATGCCCCTATATGTCATTGTAATAAGATGGTAGCAATGGAAAAAAGAAAACCAAGAAGGATGGTAAAAATAACAATAACCTACACCCGATAGAGCCCCCATGGGTGTACAAACCCATGCCATATTCCATGTTAGTCTTATGATCGTTATAAAATTGCAACTTTATCAAAATGTTTTGGCTTATGATCGTTATAAAACTGCAACTTTATCAAAACATTTTGGCACAAGAGAGAGATTTTGTTAGAAAGAATAAAAAGGCCATCACCATTATGATTAGGGAAGTGAAAAGGATCATAGTGGTGGGATCAATGCCATTAAATCATAGATAGAAATATGAAAATGATAAGAATGATTGAAAGGATTTGAATGATGGGAACAATCACAATGAGAATTGTGGTGCGAGGATGAAGACGATTAAAGAGACCACCACCATCACCAATAGGGAGTTTCATGGGAAAGTGCACTAACTTGTGAGAAATAAGTAGCCATTTTTGGTCCATAATAGCCTATTTACACATGATAACATTCAAACATTATCAACTTTAGGTTTCAAGTGTATCAAAATTCATACCATCTCTTGGTATTTCAAGATTACATATGTATTCATTCAAGGCAAGTGTCGAATGATATTTTTTCTCGATTACAAATGTGTTAATTGTTTTATTAGATCCATTTTTTATTTTTAAAATATCACCATTTTGTTGTGTGAAGATCACCAATTGAATACACTAAGTGTGCATTTTAACATGCATAAGGTCTCTTTTCCTAACTTAATGCATTGTTTCCATTCAATAAAAAAAAGCTCTAAATATCCTTGTTAAATATTAGAAATTGGCCCCCCTATGACAATTTTAGATGTCTACAATGGTGTGTGGTTAAAAAGTCATAAGTAAATCATCGCAAAAGGACCCAAAAACTCCCACTTCATCAAACAATTCATGTTGCACGAATATCATCGAGATGATACAACACTTTCTACATTAAAGTTTGAAGGGAATTCAAGTATAGTAACAAAAAATGTCA
>Ga0116228_10002296_pt1 | contig 16522 bp, 16 predicted proteins | sample S1TSphfallax_2_FD_89694 | JGI IMG/M metagenome (GOLD analysis project Ga0116228, IMG submission 89694) | Host-associated microbial communities from peat moss isolated from Minnesota, USA - S1T2_Fc - Sphagnum fallax MG | ecosystem: Host-associated > Plants > Peat moss > Unclassified | place...
AAAAGGTCCAATGATAGCAATAGCGGCTTAATGTATGCATTGCTGCAATGGGGATTTGCAAGTTTGGAAGTTGAGAAGTAGTGGTAGTGGTAGTGGTAGTAGTCAAAGAGGTTGTTGTTGTTGTTGTTGTTGTTTTGGTGGTTTTGAAGGGGAGGGGGAGAAGAACTAAAAACACTGTAGCTAGTGGAACAATAGATGTGGTTTGGGCAGTTGTAGACAATGGACGAAGAGTGCAACAAGAAGAGGTTGTGGCTTCAGGGGGAGTATCGACAATGTTGGTGTCTTACCACAAGGATTGGTGTGCAGGATCCTTGGGCTCGCATTAAGAAGGAATGTGCAGGAACCACCGGCTCCTTCTCCTCCTCCTCCTCCTCCTCATCATATCGCTGGTGAGGATGATGGTGATGATGGGGTTGCTGATGATGATTAGTGCATGATGCAGAAGATGGTGCAGCGATCAATAGCATTAAGTACTCCTCTTTTGTTTTGTTTTGTCCTTTTCCGTGTCCATGTCCAGTCTTTATAACAACGCGTGACAGCGAGAGAGAGAGAGAGAGAGAGAGAGAGAGAGAGAGACGGGGGAGAGAAAGAGAGGCATTGAAGGTGCGTGATCAGTGAAGCGAAGCTTGTGGGGAATTAAAAAATATTTTCTAGCAGCTGCGAGGAGGAGGAATCACTGACTAGTGTCGATTTCTTCTGCACGCAAAACAGTGCGCAACTGGGTCTCTGTTTGTCGTGCAGTCTCGCGGGTCCTCCTCCGAGTTTTGTGGTGAAGAAGAAAAAGAAGAAGAAGCTCCAGATCTTCCTTTTTGCATTGCGTATCTATGTATCTACCTATCTATCTTTCAACAGACCTGTACAACAACAACAACCCATTTCCTCTTTTGTCTAGAATCCTTAATGATGATCTTCGTGGCCGAGAGCTGCTGCAGCTAGTTCCCGCGATCATCCTTGCTTGCAAGCAGTTGTGAAATTCCATTCCAGATTGGGAAATGGCTGCTGGTTGTAGATGGATGAGGAGGAAGCCGAGGGGTTCAAGGAGACCTACTCCCTCAGCATTTGGCAACAGTACTAGTTATATTCACTGCAGCAAGCAACGAAGCTTGTACTACAACAACAATACTCTGGGATCATCGTCACATTGCTAGTATTCACAGACATTGAAGAAGCAAGCAAGCAAGCCACAGAGAGAGAGACAGAGAGAGAGAGAGTCCCCAGTGGAAGGAAGCAAGGAAGAAGCAGCAGCAGCAGCAAGAGCTGGGAGTTGTTATGACGGGAATCTTCCATCTCTTTGGTCGCAAGAATGGTGCCAAGAAAGGCAGTGGCAATGGTACTACTGCATTTCCATCTTTCTTCCCTCATGTCCTAGTTCTTCATTTTCCATGCACACTTTCTCTTTGGTAATGATGATGATGACGATGCTCCTCTGCACATGTGTGTGTGTGTGTTCCATGAGCAGGACATGCTGGGAGCCAGGATCCGAGTGCTATTCCTGCATACTACATGGTATGAACCTTTCTTCTTCTTCTCCCAGCTCTCCTTGTTGTTGGATCTTTTGAGAGTTGAGAGCTTTTGTGGAGTTGTTTGTGCCTTTTTTGAGAGAGTTGCAGCTTTCTTCAGAGCTTGGGTGACACAGATTTGTGGCTCTTTTGACTAGAGAGTCTAGCTTCTTCAGAGATCCTTAGTGGGGATTTTTCTAAACTGGCCTGTTTCTTATGCATGTGCATTGGGCAATTGTCTGTTGTGATGATGATGCTAGTTTTTTTGTTTTTCTTCATCTCTGTATTCACTTTGGTAGAAGATTTACTGAAGAAGATGAATTGGGTATTATTGCTCATGCTGTCCCAGTTTCAAGATGTGGCGGCAGTGGCAACAGCAGCGGCAACAGCACAGAGGAGGGTTACACTGGATGGAGGTCTTGTTAAACCAAAGGCAGGAATGGAGACACCGAGAGTGGATGCTCGTAGGGCATCTGTCGACAACGGTGAAGTAGCAAAGGTGGCTGAAAGGAACAAAGATGCACAGCTCTTGGCAGGTAACCAGAAACCACAACCAGCTCGCATCTCATTGGACTCTAGACCAAAACCTGGGCTATCTTTCTATTTCAAAGAAGATGCTCCTGCCACCAAAAGCTCTGCAGAACCTGTTGATGCAAAAGAAGAAGAACCCTCTGGAAACTCATTCGGCAGTGGTCTCCTTCAACAGCAGCAGCAGCAGCAAAGGAACTCGGATTCTTCTCCATTGGCAGTGTCAGCCAGGGCAGCTTCTGTCATCAAGAGAACAGTGCTGCCAGCAAAGCCTGAGGAGAAAGAGAAGAAAACGTCATCTCGTGATTTCAGAGGCATTTTCAAAGGATCATTCCTGAGGAGAGAACCAAAGGCAGCAGTGGATAACAACATCACCACCACCAACAACAACATCAACCAACAACAAGAAGCTTCTCCTGGATCTTCTTCATTCAAGGATGGTATAAGGTCATGCAAGGATTCTCCAGAGCTGCCTCCAAAGGAGGAGCTTGAATTGTCACTCACTTTGGCTCACTTAGCTCAAGATGCATTGTTAGCAGATGTCAGGGATAATAACCAGCTTTCTGGCAACAACAGGTCTGCTGAAAGCTCTAGGAGCTGGAGCAATAGTGGAAGAGATGGGTTGCCGTCACAGCGGCTGACAGTAGAACTCAGAGAAGGCCCACACTTATCATCATCACAAAATAATGGCAATTCACAAGTGTCCATCAGTGATGATCATCATCCGCAAAGTTTCTCTTCTTCCCTTGGAGACCATGGCTGTGATCCTGTTGAGGCGGGGAGCATGGCAGCTCCCACAGCACAGGTGCTTGACTTCAGGGAGATGACATTAATGCCAAGAGGTGGCAGTGGCAGCGCAAGGAGAGATAAGGATCAAATGTTTTCGGATGGGAAGAAAGGTGGTTTTTCCAGGCTAATGTCTCTTGATGCATCTAAAGTGGCTACATCATCATTGTCATCGTCATCATCAAGGCTTTCAGTAGATGGAAGACTTGAACAAGTGAGTCAACCATCAGGGATGCCGAATCGTCTCTCGGTTGATGGAAGAGATGCAACACCACCAACAACCCACAGCAGCAAGAATCATAGTCTGGTTGGGGATCTGGCTGGTCGTCATACTTCACATCATCTCCCTGATGTTGAGACTGCCACAGACTTTTCACAAAAGAGAGAGAGGGAGCTCTTCTGGGAAGGCAATGGTGAAGGCACATCATATAGGTCACGAGCATCAACTGTTGTTGCTCGATTGATGGGTCTTGACAATCTTCCCAACTTTGATGTGGTTCCAGTGCCCCATCCCGGTGGCAGGTCTCCAGCAAGGGAGTTCAAACAGCAGTGGAAGAATACCCACGCTTATGCTCCAGAGGAATCCTCCTCACCCTCAAATTTCGACAATTTTCAAAGCATCAAGAAGCACCCTACAGACGAGCTTCCGCAGCTGAAAGACGCATCTTTGATACAAGGATTGAATTTTGCTGTACTTACACCAGGAGACAAGCACCAGCAAGCAAGGAGGAATTTGCCTTCAAATCCACTCAACCAGTTCCACTGTGAGAGTCCTCCAGTGTATGAGAACACTGGACAACAACAACAAACAGCAGTATCATCACCAAAGCCCCTGCCAAGTTCACCAAAGTACAATCTGATGGAAGGGATGCCACAAGTAGTAAAACATGCGATTCAACATCCGCCTCCTGAAGGATTTCTGTCTGGTGATATGGATCAACGCTTACGCCAACTGCGCTTGCGGAACTATATCCAGGAACGCAAGACGCTGAAACAGATTTTGGAAGCCATGCGTCTCAAAGGTCTCCTTCACCCTCACTCTCCTACTGTCAACGCCAAAGATCTGAAATCTGAAGGCGTAGCAAGATCACTGTTCAAACAACACAAGGTACCTCAGGAGGAGTGCTCCAAGTCATTGTTTATGAAGTTGCCATCACAGCAGGTCCTTGATCTGTCCAAGTACAATGAAACTCCAAAAGATACAGCCATTCGAGATGGAGGTGGTGGTGGTGGTGGTGTTCCACCAGTAGAGGAAGAAGATGACGAGGAGACGTTGAACTTCAAGGACAAAAGACTTTCTGAGTCAGTTCACGCAGAACGAGCATTCAATGGAGGTGCATCTATTGTGGTGATGAAACCTGTCTCTGTGAAGACTGCCTCCAAGTTACCTTTGTCTTTGAGACCTTGTGTGGAATTGCCTGTAAGTGAAGAATCAGAAAGTATGTCAAGAACAATGTGTGCATCCAGCATGCCAACAATGTTGGCTACAACTCAAGCCTCTGAAAGAGACAGGGCGAAGCTTGACAGGTTTGTTTTACTCTTCTTGCCTTGATGATGTTACAATACAATTATCTCCTCACCTCTGCCAAAAAAAAAAAAAAAGACACAGCTTGGAAAACCTGTGAAGAAGGAGCAACTGCAACCAAGCACAGACCAGCTGCAAGCTTGTCTTCTCTTTTATTTCTTGTGTCATTTTCAGTGTGGAACATGTGGGGTGTATGTTGTTTCCATTGCAGGGGCGTTAGTACAAGGAACACAAGTGCTAGAGGTGCAATGAGCCAGAAGCCATTAAGGTCCTCATCCCAGGAACTGAAGAATGGGCTGAATACAAAAGAAGCTCTTCCAATTTATGCAAGATCCCGACACCAACGCACAGCACCTGCTGCTGCCCGCACTGCAAAAGTCTTGAGTGATGTATCGGAGTTACCTCTGCATGATGTGACCCCCAAGGGTACAACAAGATCAGAGTCCTACTTGGTGACAAAACTCCGTCAAGGCAAAGACACAAGTCCTTTGAAGCCCAGCAACAACAACAACAGCATGACTAAAAGTGCATTTGGTAGTACAATTACACGAGTTGATAGTGGTGGTGGGAAAGTGCGAGCAAAATCCACCACCAAAGACCATGAAGATGCTAGAGTCACAACACCTGCTGCAAGACGACAGTTGAATTCTGGTAGAGAATTTGAGAAAAGGAAAGTGAGCATTGAGCCACCACCTCCAAATGTGAAGACATTGACACGAAGCAAATCTGATTCTAGGCTTGTCTCCAATTACTCTGAGAGATCTGTTTCACCCGAGCCCTGGAGCAGATCTCAGACTGGTGGGAAGACTGGGGAAAACACACTTCCCCGAAGCAACAACAAGCATACAACAAGTGGAAGGGTAGTAGTAGTTCGTGAAAAACAACAACAAGAAGCAGCTGTTGACAAATCCCGAATTCCACATTCTATTGATATGGAATTAGTGGTGGGTACAGCTGCTGTTACAAAACTTAATGCTAACAATGACAACAATGACGATCCTGCTAAACTTGAGTCAGCTGCGGAGTTGCTGTACAAGGGAAGTGCAAACCAAATGGACTCTCCAATCTTGGAGAGAATACCAATTTCAGAACTGGTTGTAGTTACATCGCCTCCATTTTCATTACTAGACAACTGCAGACCAAAAGTTGTCAAAACTCTTCCAACAGAGAAGAAGCTCTTGTTGGATCACCAAGACAAACAAGACAAAGAAGAAGAGGCTTCACTGTGGTGCATGCTGCAAGACTCAACAACTACAACACCTTGCACCAAAAGCTACCTCATGGAATCGTACAGGGGTGGCAATTGCAAGGTGACTGGCAGTGCTGCTGCCTCCTTGATAGCAAGAAACTCAGCTGCTGCTACTACAGCCTATGGAGGTCCAAAGCAAGAGGTATGTGGGAAGAATCATTATCATCATCATTCCCTTTGAATTTACATGTTTTTTTCCAATGTGAAGCTCGTGAGGAGGAGTGCATGTATCTTTGTGTACAAAGCTCAACATGGTATGGATTTGCTCTTGAGACTATAGCAACTGAAGTGAATCTCTGGCTATGTGGCCTTTGTGAAATGTATGCTCAACAGGAAGTTTTGGTAAAGAAACCTCATGCACTAAAAGAGTGCGAGGGTGGACAACTTGTTGAAAGTGCAGAGCAGCCGAGCCCAGTCTCGGTGCTTGATAACACTCATTTTCAGGAACACGAATTCACACCAAACCTGGAGCTTGCAGAAGCAAACTGTGTTTCCAGCTTTCATGGTGAACATACAATAATACCCATACTCTCGTGAATCTTCTTCTTCTTCTTCTTGTATCTCTCTTCTTCATCAAACTGTTTCTTCTTTGACCTTCATCATCAAACTGTATGAACGATGCATCAATCCAATTTGCATTTGTTGTCTATTGCAGATGGGATTCAAGTAGTTAAGACTGAAAGAGCATGGGCAACAACAACTCAAGAAAGAACATGCAATTCTGCAGTAGCAAGAAATTTGTCAACCACAACAGCACATCCTTCTGAAGAGAATACACTGGCTGAGAGTGCTGACAATAATCCGCTTAAGGACTTATTCATTGCAGTTGCACGATCACTTGACCTTGATGATCAAGACTCTTACCTCAACAAACCGACAATGGAAATACAGGTGCCATACATAACTGACATCACAGCTACCATCCCAATTGCACCTGCTGCTGCTCATTCGCAGGCATCTCTCCAGCTCGTGAGCAAAGATGATGATAGGGGATACGTAAGGCACATTATGGTGGTGTCTGGTGTCACTGAAGAAGAATGGAGCTCTCTGAATGAGTTGTCGCCTCCTGAGTCAGGGCAGCAGATCATCAACACATTTGTATATGATCAAACTGAGGAGCATTTGGAGCTACTGGAAGAATCCACAAACACCCAAAATGTTTACCTAGGTGATGTAGATGAGGAACAACAACAACAACAACAAATGCTCAACAAAAAACGCACCCTCAACCGCCGCATCTTATTTGACAGTGTGAATGACATTTTGTTGAGAATTTTGAACCAGTATTTGAATCACCACCCACACAAATGGAGGACAATGATGTCAACATCACCATGTCTTCTTCGCAAGAAATCCACGGGTGAAAAACTAGTGCAAGAGGTTTGGGGAGAAATCCAAGAAATTGTTTCTGCAGCAGCATGCGGCGGTGACTTCCTTTGCACTATTTTCCAGAAGGACTTTGCTCAAAAGGGCGAGATGTGGTTAGATTTGTCAGCAGAGCTTGGCAAATTGGGTACAGAGATGGAGGATTTGATTTTTGACGAGATGCTTGATGAACTTGTTGATGACATGATGTCACAATTGTATATCTGGAGCAATCGCACAGATTGGTACAACATCATCCGGATGACTTGAATGTACATTATACCCCCCCAAATTTCTAGAATAGTAAAAACGCCGAAGACACAAAAGGGGCTCAGGTTTTACATACAATTATGTGCCCTTTTCCTTCAATAGAGTTTAAGGACATTTCAAGGATTTCCTGAGTTCTCTCCATAAACTGATCATCTGTAGCCCCTTCATGAACAAAGTTTCATCAACACATTAAAACCACACAGGTCTTTCTGCCAATTGCTCTTGGCAAAGCTATTTGATTTGTGTGATTCAATGAAGTTTTATGAGCCTAAACATACGCAGAACTCAAGGTGGAAGGAGTGAGAGGCAACTCATGCTTACAAGAGGTGGCTTACACATACATGTTCGAAATGGATTGTCAAGATGCAGACACACAAGCTTTGAATGGGTCCAAAAGACAAGGTGAAAACCTAAAAATGTGGTTGCAAAGAGGGAGAAATCCCCCTTCATAAGAGTTTGTCATCTCCATTCACACTTTGAAAGTAAAACTCATTTGCACTTCTCTCTTGTTAATGGGATATAATTAAGAGGGAAAAAGCATTTGCATCTTTGTAGGAGTTGGGATACAATTTTGGCTTGAATTTGTGTGCAATGGCTTGAGACCTAACCCTAACTTGGATGTTTCCTTTTGCACACATGGTAGAGGGTTACACTATTAATTCCTTTGTATCTTGATAAGAAAGTTTGGTACATTAGGACTTTGAGAAACATTGTGTAGAAAAAATTGTAAAACAAAAATAAGTTTGAAGTAAATTGATAAGTGACAATAATGATAGTTGTAATTAAGTGTATGATGTTCTCAAAATGTAAGGCTCGATTTGGCCTTACCAAGGTGTTTTTTTGGTTGGAGATTTTGATATTCTAAATGAATGTCTATTGTGATTACAAAGTGGAAGTATTTCTAGTTAGAAAACATAGGTTAATGCAATTTTAGTTTGCTACTTATGTTCAAAATTAATAGTCAAATGTTTATAAAAACACAAATTGTTTTCAAGTAAAATTTGGTTATAGAGCATGCATTATAACACCTTCAATTGACAACAACAATTTTAATGTTCATCGCAAAAGCTCATTATGCAATATTACAAAATAGCTACTCCAAGTAGCTCTTGAACAATAATTAAACTTCAAAACTACTAAAGTTGAAATGTTCTAAAATTGTACACTAAAAATAACAAAGTTGAAATGTTTCATTTCAGCTGTCCCCCGTGAGGCAAAGCCAATGAACCATGTATTTGCCCCTACCAGTTGTGAAACAAAGAAGGGTTCTTTTCTTAGAGCATCCCTACTAGTGCTCAATATGTGACCCTGCACATCAAAATCAGATGAAGAAAAGTGGACATATGCTGATTTGGCTCAAGAAAATACATTTATCATTTTATCCCCAATGTATTTCTATAATACAATGTATCTCATATTTTGTGTTATGAGATTTTCTTTGTAAGAATGTGAAGCATAGTTGACACCAATTGCTTTTACTTCATTGAGCTTGGGTTGGAATTTCTATAGGTTTTGCAAATGAGTTTAATTTAGATTTGTGTGCATGTTTTCACATGTGACTTCAATTTTGTTGCTTGCTGATCTAGTAAAACACACAACATTTTGCTGAATTATCATAAAATTTCAAACCCATCAATGGCAATACCAATATGGGTTTCTAATATTTAAACCATGTTTGACAATTACCTCTTTGCTACATAATGACATTCAGCTACAACAATAACACTCACAGGTACTAACATCCATCTGTACATGACATTGATGAAGGGAGCAAAATATACAATTTTCAAGCTCCATCGTTTGGCTGTAAAACACCATCTCCTCATCCCAGTTGAAAATATAGCATTCTCTTAACGATTGCCAAGTCATTTCCAAGCTAAACAAACATGGCTTGGAAATCTCATTATAACAGTGCCTTATAACTGGATGGTTTGGAATGTGCCATTGGAAAGAAAATAGATAAGGTAATATAGACATAATGAATGTCGACTGCAATTTGGAATGCAGACCTTACAGAAACATTGTACATTCCAACCTAGAAAATGCCATGACTATGCATCATATCATGGATTCAAACATTGTAATTCTCTCCCTAGTGACTCAAAACATTTTGTAAAATTAAGCCAAAGCAAACTGACAGATATGTCTCTGTGGGCTTTAGAAAAAAATTCATTATTCAGAGTCATAGTCCGGGCTACAACTATATACTATAGTTTGTGGTACAATAAACATGTCAAGCATTAATCTGCATTTCTACTTAGTAACAATCGAAAGCTGCTGCAACTAACTAGAACACCTGGCACAATTTAGCCCATTGTGGCATGCGTTTGAATATTATTGCTAAAGCTACTTCTTCACCCAAAAAAATGGCTTAGCTAACAGATTGCAGATTATTTCACTGTTGGAAAGATAATCAATCAATAGGCTTCCCCTAGATCTGTGAAAGTGCACTCACACATTCAAACACACAACAGGGTCCTATAGACCTCTGTGTTTGATCATGTATGAAGAGCTAGGCAATGTGTGTAGCACAGACAAAAGAAGCTCCCTAATACCAACTTCTTTCCAAAGAATGAGGAAAGAGGCAGGCACAGTGAGAGAGGATGTATTAGTACACAAACTTATCTCACCTGGGTAGATGAGCACAACAAGCCTGATCCGTTGGAGCCCACAACTGCTAGGTCACATATAGAGCACATGCTACCCACAGTTTCTGCCACAAATCGTGCTCGGCAATAGGGGCAAGAAACATCCCGGCTGCCTCTGTAGATTGGTGTGAAGGTGGAACCACATACTACAAAAGGGTTGCGAGGATCATAGTTCAGTTGCATCTCATCCTTGGGGTTCTTCTCGCCCACTTGTAAGACCTGTCAGGTGACAAGAGCCTTGGGATCTCAGACGGGAAAAAACCCCAAACAATCTCCCTAAGTGGGAGCCTGCCAATTATGTCTCTTCCAGACCTTTTGAACTCGAAGAGTCATCATCAACTGCATCCCTCAAGAAAACAGGTTGTCCACTAAAAACAAAAAGAAACAACATGGGAGACTCTGAGAAAAGCTATATATCCAGAGGTGTAAAACTTCCATACCTGGCGAGCTTTGGTTGCCACTTGAGGAGGAAGATTCAGTTCCAAAAGCCTGCGGGCAAATGTTGCTGCTGTACCATAGTTTTTTACTTTAAAGCAAATAGACATAGCAGACTGGAGGCTGAGCTTCAGATGTGTGGCCTGAAGGTTACAGTGTGTGAAATAAGCAGCAAGCTCTGCCTGCCTCAGTAGGTCATCCTTCAAAGCTGGGTCCTTCCTCTTAAGCTCAATGCGGAGGGCAAGGGCATAGTCTTTAGCAATTCCCAGCAGCTCCTTTACCTCATCAACTTCTTTGCGAGAGTCAACCACTACCACTGGAATGGTGTGCAATATATTGATGAACAGCCTGCATGCAAGGGAAGATATAGTCATGACAAATCTTACAAGCAGTTCCATTGTCCAAAGAACCTGGATATTGATTCTCCTGCGAACCATTAAAGGTCAGCTGATTACACAGAAGGTTATATGTTGGACCATACCTAAGTGCTTCTGTGAATTTCCCCTCTGTGGTGGTCTTGTAGGCCACCTTAAGCTTCTCTTCGAGTGAGGAAAGCCTGTAGACAAGTGCAGGTATGCCCCGAGCGCTGGGGCTGGTGGTCTCACTCCAACCTCTCTCAAGAGCCAAGGGAAGCACCGGGAGTGACACCATGGTTGGGAGATAGGTATGACTGGCCAGATGAAGCTCAAGGAAAACACTCCTCAGGGGTTCAAAGTTCTTGATCCCAAGCTGCCTATTCAACAATCGCATAGCTGTGTCAAATGAACCTGCTGCTGCATGCTCTCCAGCCAGAGATGAGGTCTGAACCCAGGCCTGGCCAGTTGGTATCCCCGATGGTGGAACAACAAAATAGGCAGAGCTGGTGGGAACAACATCAGCAACAGCAAGCTCTGCAGGAAGCTCAAGATCCTCCATTTCCCAGCCCTCCTCCTCATCACCCTCGCCTGAAAAGGACAACACATGCATTTGCCTGTTTAGCTATATGAACTTATTGGAGATGGAAATATTGTTGAAGGCATTGAGTTCCAATCAATTTCCTATTTCTGGATTACCCAATCCTAGAAAGCAAACCTACTCCTGGTAAAAAACCATATCACTAAAACTGCTATTTAGGCACCAGATTCTAATGACAAACCTTTCTCCACGACTACCAAATCATCATCCTCGTGGTCACCATTCTCCACCACTGCAAGATCCAGTTCCTCACCCCAAGCTCCCTGGGCACCCTCCTCCTCTTCTATGTCAGCTGTACCAGGCTCCCCAAAAGCACCATCAAAGAAGCCTTTGTTCACAGTCAAAAGAGGCCAGTTGCTATCCAGTACAATTGGCTTTGGGGGCATCAGCAGACAGCACTTCTCTAGAGAAGGGGTGTAAGGGAGATTCCCATCAAGCAACTCTTCCAGCCTTCCAATTACATCTGTAAGTCCATGGGTCTTTGCTGTGGCGTAGGCCAAAGGAATATGTCCTGACTCCTCAAGGATTCTGACCCTTTCTTGGACATCTCCCAGGTACAGCGCATTATGAAACTGACCCATCACATCACTGCGCATCTCTGCTATCTTAAGCATCTTTGAAAGCTTCTCTGTGTTTCCAGTGATGAGGTACAGGAAAGAGAGGCGCTCAAAGTTCTTTGTCTTCTGGTACGCATACTCCACAATCTCATAGTTTCCCTGTCAAATCAGCCACACATTTAGCTGCAGAGATTAGAATACAAAGACTACAGAACATGAAAATCTTACTTGGAAGCAGAGTGGGTCTTGCACAGTGACTCTTCTGGCAGCTTATCAGTGTCAAAGGCTCAAAAATTAATCAGATAACCATAACCACATGGTGGTCACTGCATACTGCTACTTGATGAGTGTGAGTGTGAGTGTGACAAATGTCCTGCAAGTCTCATTTCCCCTGAGAGCAATTAATTCTGAGTCACAGTTGTTAGTAGCACCTGTCTCAAAGCTTCTACACCAAGGCGGTGCCAACAATCCTTGTCATCAATCTCCTTTGCTGATGCCACTGCCACAGCAGTGTTACCACATTCAATAGCCAAGTTGAACCTTGTTTGCTCATCCTTGACAAAATGTAATGCCACTTCAGGAAAGCCTTTCTGCTGAAGGTAGGCTATGATGGACTGTCCACAAAGCTTCATGTTCTGGATCATTTGGAGCACCTGTTGCACCATCCAATGAACCCATCAGGATGAGCAGATCAACAGCCCAAGTAATACCTAGTGTGCTTCTGCATGAGATAAGCAATGAGTTCCTTCAAGGATGCAATTCATTTCTATACCTGATCATATTTCCTTTGGAGGAGTGCCAATTTGAAGCTGTACTCAGTAGGGTCAATCTGAATGACACGGTTCTTGCCATCACGATCCAAGCAGAAGAGGGTATTCTTTGAGACCTTGGTGATGTAGATGGGTACATCCAGGGTGCGAACAATGCCATTGTCCCCATTTGGCAAGCAGTACTTGATGTGATTAAGAGTGGTGTAGATGAATACCCCTGACTCATCCCAACCCCCACTCTTGACACGAATGGTCTCATGAACTGTACATTTATGCACAAGCTTTTTGTTTGTGATGATGATTGCATGCTTGCTCAGAAGAGCCAAATTCTCCATGTCATGTGACCAGATGATGTACTTCACAAATGGGGTGGTCAGCTCTCCAAGTGTGCTACGCTGCTGCACATCAAATAGAACAACCTTGTCTTCTGACCGGCACAGAAGGTTGCCTGTTCCTGCATAGAAAATGTCACTGGTAGGGACAGGCAGGTTGCATTTCTTGGTGATATCATTCTTCATGTCCTTGACTAGAACCTGATGCATGGAGTCATAGATTAGAAACCAAGGCAGCACAAAGTCTCTCTTTCCTTCATATTTGCTGAACCAAATCATAAACTAGTCCTTGCAGTATGAAAGAAGTTGACTGGAGGTTAGCCCTTCCTACAAGTAAAAGGCTAAGTATAAACCCAATCCTAGCAGGAGGCAGGCTTTCTGCTAAGATTTCTTTTTTAAGTGTGTGGAGGTATTGCCTCTCACCTGATTGTGATTCCTGTCTAAGACAGCAAATCGGTTTCTTGCAACAAACACAGCAGCTGCACCCAAGCCTCTCTTGGAGTCAGGAGTGATGTCACTCTTCCCAGTCATGTCCTTTGGAATCACATAAAGTTCATATGAACCTCCATCAATATCTGAGCACAATAACACTGCATTTTCAGCTGAATTGTATGAGAGGAATCTGGGAGCTTGATTCAGGGCAGGTGCTCCAGGTCGGCGGAGAGAAATCAGTGGGTTATCCTTCTGGGCTGAAAAGTCATATGTGCGAAGGTGCCGGTCCTTGATATAGAATAGAGACCCTCCTTGCACAGCAAATGCTGGCCTTTCCCTCTCTAACTTGAAGACTATCATGCCACTGTCATGTCCTGCAGCTAAAACATTCATCTCTGGGTGAACTGCCAAGATCCAGAACCTATCATGCTCCCTGCGGAAAGTTTGCACAGCAGTTCGCTTGGACATGTCCCACACACGGATGCTCTTGTCCTCAGAATTCGATACAATTATATCTTGGCGAGCATGGAACATGACACAAGACACATTGTTCACATGACCCCGTAGAGTGTCCACCTCCCATGCCTTTGTGTCTGTTGCAGAGGAAAAAAATCAGAGACCACACTTGATGTAATCAAATACTCTTCCACCACAACATAGTAGGTCACCTGCTACTTTTTCTGCATGAAGCACTCTCATGATACTTCTATGTTGCCTACATCATCCAATCTAAATTCTACCACTAGTTTGAGAACTTGAACATTCCACACTCAAAGAACTGCTGATCTAAACGCAAATCTGTCCTGAATCCTCATGCAAGTGATATTTTTGTTCAACCCCTGATATGATATAAACTTATTAGATTGGAATGACTGTTCTGTCAAACCTCTGCTTTGCACATTTTGAACAAGAGACTGTACAAAATGAAAGTCTCATCTTCTTGTGTGTTGGCAGGGGTTTCAGGATCTGAAGACAATAGCACCATCCTGCTTTACTAGGACTCATAAGAGAGTGTCCTCAAGCATGTTGTACATTACCATTCATGCGCCAGAGTTTGACTTGGCGATCATCTGCACCAGAGACAACAAGAGGGAGTGTGGGATGAAAAGATGCCCAGTTAACACCCCGGTCATGGCCCTCAAGGACATACTTCACCACTGCATCCCCGCTTCCAAAAAGGTCACTATTCATTTGTGTCAGGCGCATCAAATCCTCAGATGGTGCCACACCTTTCTTCTTCAATGCACTGATGTCCCAAACTCGCACTGTCTGGTCTAGGGACGCAGACACCACTAAATCCTCCTTCAGGTGAAAAGATGCACACATTACATAATGGTTGTGGCCTGTGAGGACTGAGATACAGGTGCGAGACTGCCAGTTCCATATCCGGATGGTTTGATCATCACTCGCTGTAACAATCCAGGGGGACTCATGATGGAACTGTACTGTACGGATGTAGTCCAAGTGGCCAAGAAGGGTGAAGAGGCAACGCCGCAGCTTGTAGTTCCATACCTTAATCTTATAGTCATCACCTGCATTCAGCAACACAGATTGTATCATAAAACAAGAATTAAATTCTGTGGTCATGAACACAACTTTCAGTGAGACAGACAAGCATGGATCTAGAAGGGGTCGTGATGAGTGGTAGTAGAGAATTCAAGGACCTAACCTCCAGAGACAAACAAAGGTTGAGACTTGTGGAAGTGGACGCCACGGACAGGGCCTTCATGCTCATCAAAGCGGTCAATGAGTGTGCCCATCCGATAATCCCACAGCTGGATGACACCACTGTGCAAGCTGGCCAAAATCCATGGCCGTTTGGGATGTAAGCTCAACCCTTTCACACGATTACTCTTGGTCTCAAACTTGGTCAGCATTGTGCCTCCCTACTTCCACACAGCCCCTGGCAACAGCAATGCAGCCCTCAAACTGCGAGTACTAATTTGATCTGCTACTTCCCTGCCTGCAGATCGATGTTTGCTTCCATCACCAGGCGTCCCTCTCCCAAAGAGCTTCAATGCTGCATGGTAATCACTTGTATTCAGACATTTCCTTTCAATCTAGAGCTCCATAGTAATACCAGAGACAAAAACAAGAAACCGTCTGCACAACAGCATTTGCCTGACAAAAGATCCGGAGGAGCAATACTAGCTACGACAAAAGAAGATGACACAAATAAACGCTTAAAAAGCTTCCGAACTCTAATGTGGCATGCCAGTCCTTTTCTTTATAAAACTACGCGAAGATCTAAACTAGAGCACTACCTCGATCCCGCAGATCTGCACAGCCGGGGGGGAAGAACAAAACGCAGAGCGATCAAACAAAGAAAACAAAATGCATAACTTCTTATGTAAGCTACAAGAAGAAAGGAGGATCGATCAGGCATCATAGAAAACGATTTCAGGCTCTTGATGATCTAAACTTCGTCCGAGATCTAAACTTCGTAACAGCGAAGCTGCTGTAACCCCGAAACGTACTACAATTTCCACATTTCCGATTCACGACAAAACCTGATCCGATGAGGACAGATACGCGAGCAACGACAGAAGAAAACAGAAGTGAATAAGACACACGACTCATTCCAGCCGCACTTCAGAAATTCTTGAAAGCTGGGGGGAACAAAAAAAAAGAAACAAACAAAAGCAAGCAGGCCTCCTAGGAATTCAAAGAAAGCACAAAAAGAAATGCCGAAGTGATTACCAGCTATGTCCGTCTCCCCGCACTCCTAATCTCTGCGGTTTCCTCAAATCGCGAACAGGAGGAATGCTGCACACCTGACCTAAATCGTTTGCGGACGTTCGAATCGCAGCAAGACACCGCAATGCGCACGACAATGAAGTCGCGAGCGCTCGCTAGAGAGAGAGAGAGAGAGGAGAAGGGAGGAGAGACAATGGAAAGGAAGGGAAAAGAAAAGTAAAAGAAGGAGAAGGGAATTTCTTTTTTTATTTTTATTATTTTTGGCCAAATAGTCAAGATTATTTGGCTATGGTGATTTATTAGGCCTAAATAATTTACCCTAATTCACCCATTGGCCCATGCCTAAAGAATCTTGACATAGTGTATAGCCACCTTGATATGGTAGTGCATGACAATTTGTTAGAATAATTTGGGCAATGGCCCAATGTTTGATTTATTATACCTAAATAATTGTAGGTACTTAGATTAATTGAGT
>Ga0116228_10002298_pt1 | contig 16515 bp, 8 predicted proteins | sample S1TSphfallax_2_FD_89694 | JGI IMG/M metagenome (GOLD analysis project Ga0116228, IMG submission 89694) | Host-associated microbial communities from peat moss isolated from Minnesota, USA - S1T2_Fc - Sphagnum fallax MG | ecosystem: Host-associated > Plants > Peat moss > Unclassified | place: USA...
ACTATCACATAATTTTATTTAATTCATAACATTGGACATATGTTTGCTAAAAGTTTGGTGCTAGTGCATTAACATTACTTTTGATATTTTAAAAGATTCAACTATCTTTCACACATGGTCCTTGATAAAAATCATTTGTCATTTAACATCAACACCACCAAAGAATTTGTTTTGAATGTGTTTTATGGACCTGGCCTATTATCTATAACATTAAACATTCTAACACCAACAAGTGATATTTGATCTATCACAACAAGTTGTAATTGTTCAAATCAACATGTAAGCCTGTTTAATGATCTGATGATAAGTTTGGAAACTAAATAAAAATTATTGGACATGTATGTTCAATGTTGAACGTATTGTTAAGCCATCAATATTGAATGCAACTTTACCTATTCATGTCATACATAAAGCCTTGATTTTTGCTAAGTCAAAAGACATGTTTTTATTGTACAATTGTAATAATCCCTAAATTATGAGTTTTAATGTAAGAGTTTTACCAGTTCCAGCACCCCTTGTAAAAAATAAACGTATCACTGGATAATGGTACAATTGTTTTCTACGCATAATATCATCAAATATTAATATTTGTTCTTCATTTCATTATTTTAGTAGAATATGATACTCAAATTCTTCCATCATAATGGAATATGATGATTTTGTGAATTTTCTTTTTTTAAAAACAATGTTTTTAAATTTGATCCATTACACAATTGAAAGACAAAATTAGATCGTAAATTAGAATGTTCAATATTGATTAAAGGAATGGTAAGATGTGAATCATTTATTTCATTATTTATATTGTTAGTTCGAATGTTAGTTAATTTAATGGTTTTGATTTTGAGTTTATTGAATCATCTTTTTTTTATAATTTGGATATGATATTTGGTAGTTGAAAATAAATTTAATTAAAAATATTTCATCATGTTGTTGACAATATGCATCATGCCAAGTTAAATTAGATCCAAGTTGCAAGTTTTAAACTTTCACAATATATAAAATTTAGATGAAGTCATGTATTTGTTTTAATGAATATCATCTTTGGATTCACAAATATTTTTGCCATTGTTGGATTAACATGGTGTCCCTTGTTTGAAACTTATCTATCTTCGTCACTAATGGGAGGGTTAACTTGTGATTTTCATATTCAATTAGATATTATGTTACACTTAATGGCCACTAGGTGAAATATTTCTTTCATGGTATATAAATTTTAAAGTTACTAATATATTTGTTATAATACAAGTAGCATTTTTTAATACATTGTTAGATTGGTATGGTGTTTCTTTTCCAAAACTCAAGACTAAAATTTCTTAATGTCACTAATGGGAGCACTAACCTTTGGTTTGAAATAATTCTTGTAAATTCTTGATATTATATGTGTTATAAAGTTGACAATAGTGAGAATTGAGAGGCTTAATCACCTTAAATGGATTAAAAATGTAGTGTGATTCTCCTATCAAATTGATATGGATTCTTTTGAAAAGTCATCATTTTTGGAACATTTATCAAGCTTTGGTTTTTTGCACATTGATGTGTCATATATCCACCATCATTCCCCTCTTTCATTAGACACAATATGTACATGTTGATGTTACTTTTTAGGGAATTTTTGGTGTCATTCTCATGTTTACTTAATAATAAGCTTACTCAAACATGTTTTTAAATGGTATTCATGTATAAAATATATGATCACAAATTTGTTAAATCAAATGGCCACTAGGTAGAGTTCATCCATCCACCAAGTTGTTTAAGGCACTAAGTTAACAATTCAGTCCTAAATTAATTAAATGTCTGTTCTTAAGGAGAAACTACAATATAACCACCCTGGAGGAACGTCTAAAGATGTAAAGGGTAGACAAGGAGAAGTTATTAGATAGTTTGAGCGAGTTGAGTGATGAGGTCTTTACCTTTAAACACCAACATGGTATCCAGGGGGCGTAGCAGGATCACGAGGAAAATGTCATGTGGCGACAATTGCAACTATCATAGGAGAAGTAAGATCACGAGGAAAATATCATGCGGCGACAATTGCAACTATCATAGGAGAAGCAGGATCACGAGGAAAATGTCATGTGGCGACAATTGCAACTATCATAGGAGAAGCAGGATCACGAGGAAAATGCCATGTGGCGACAATTGCAACTATCATAGGAGAAGCACGAGGAAAATGTCATGTGGCGACAATTGCAACTATCATAGGAAAAGCAAGATCACGAGGAAAATATCATGTGGCGACAATTGCAACTATCATAGGAGAAGCAGAATCACGAGGAAAATATCATGTGGCGACAATTGCAACTATCATAGGAGAAGTAGGATCACGAGGAAAATGTCATGTGGCGACAATTGCAACTATCATAGGAGATGTCGCAACCCCACTTTGAGGCAAGTGTGAGGATGAGAATCACACTCCCAAAAGTGGGAGCTTGGAGTCCTCTAGGACTCCCGCGACTTCAGAGCTCGATTGCAGAGGTCAAAACACCTTGCCTTGAAGTGTTCTTTATACCGTTGGAAAGGCCTTGAAGTTTAGATGTCGAAAATGGCCTCGCATGAGCTATTCGGACATCTGCAGCACAAGTTATGGTCAAAAGAAGGGTTGGGAGTCAAATTGGCAGTTTGACTCTCGACCATGAAAAGTTGGGAATCGACTCGATCCCGGTGTGTACAGGTGGAGTGCAACACACTGTTAGAAAGCTCTTGAGGAGAACTACAAGTTTGCTTCAGACCTCATCCCAATCCGAGGTCTGAGCCGGGAGTTATGAGCTCTCAAAGTCCTGTGAGTCCAAACTAGGACAGTTTTGGGACTGCTCCTTGGGAGTCTCGGGAATAAAAGCCGTTTGGATGTGGGTGTGGCGAAGCAACGCAGAGAATACTATATGGGGGAAGGTGGTGGCTTCCCTCGAGTCCGGGCCGTGGTGAGTCAAGTGAGCCCGTGTTGCCCATGGCTTGTCCCAACACCAAGAGTGTTTCCGAAGGTGTACTAACCAATTCGTGGTTGGTTTTGATGCAGGACCGAGTAACTAAATAGTTGTCCCTCTTCCTAGTCGAATCCCGGAGCTTTCAGCATGCCCCTCTCACCCCCTTTAGTGTTGGGAAGCTGGGAGCGGCACCAAGTTCTAACTACTTCCGCTCTTTAACATAGTTGGACCCTTTTTGGGTCTAACAAGGAACTTGGGGGCGCGTCAGGAGATGGTAGCCAACCTGCAAGCCCAAACAAACTTGCTCATAGGGATGATAATGCCTAAATTGCATAACCAATTATTGCAATGGAAATGTCGAGCTTTGAAGGTGATTGTGGAAGATGCCAAATTAGCCAAATACGATTTTTTTCCAAGGACATACCCTCCTGAAGTTGGAAACATTGGCTTGGCAATAGATAACAAGAAAAAAGAATGTTAAGTGGAATCAATTTTAGGGCAACTCAACACCTTTTTGGATGTTACCCCCCTTCCTTACGTTGGTAGACAAGGCAACATACCATTAAAAGTTAATGGCATACAAGAAAATTTTCCCCAATTTCAAGCTTGATAGTGCCCCGCCCAACATGTTCAGTAGCTTTGATGATAACAACACAAAAGGTATTCTATTCCCCAACACGGGCTTACCTTTGAGACACCAAGGGCAATTCTAGGCCCAAATGAAGAATATAAAACCTTTGAAAACACAACCATTGTCTCCCCCTCTAGGACAGCAGGTGATAATGCATATTTAGAATTTCAAACCACATAATAAGGATTACGAAGATCTAATCCAAGGTAGAAATGAGACAATGTTAAGGGGTAGAAATCTCTAAGGGTTAAGCTAATGGGATTAAGTAGTTCATGTTAATGAGTGGTTGGGTGTAATCCACCCAACCACTTATGAGATTTTTAGAAAGGGACTAGAATAAGGACGTTATTTTCACGGGGTCAATGTGGGCATTGTGTGGCTTTATGGAGATGGAGGATTACAAGAAGATTTGAAAAAAATTTATGGCATTCAATAAGTTGGTAGTTTGGAGTTGGAGTGGAGAGCTCTTTTTTGGAAAGGTGTGTGGGTAACGCTAAAGAAGAGGGAATAGTTTAGAAATGTATTTGTACTTGTGCGTTATCTTCATGAAATATGGTTGAAGAACCTTCATGTGTTTGGTGTGAGTTTATTCTATTAAAATATGAGGAAAGATAATATAGTTTAAGTTTACATAATGTGTTATTACATTTTATATAATAGTTTTAAGTTTCTTTTACAAAAACTAATAAGATTAATTTTCCTTCACTCCCAACACTTGAGACTATGACTCAATACTACTTCTAATCGCGCCTTCAGCCACTTCCAAAACTATCACATAACCATCAACTATGTTGTTGATCCAAAATGCATTCTTGCAATGGCACCACCAAATCTGAAATTTGTTAAGGCTTCGGGACCAATAGACATAGTTGATAAGTCCAATTGATTTTTGTTCATCTTCTTACTTGAACCCAGATTATGTCTAGGTTGTGAATTCTGTAACTACTTTGCCATGCCATTTGATTTGAACAAGTTCTATTTTTGTTGATTTAGGAGATGTACTTTTCAATTGAGATTAAACTCTTTTCTGCTATACCCATTTTGTATTTGAGATTTGACTTAGTTGTTTTAGTGAGATGCATTCCCTCAATTGAGGTTGAACTCCAATCTGGCCATGACCATTTGGATTTGAGCTTTTTTGCTACTTAGTTTTGTGAGAGGCACTCCTTCAATTGAACTACTTTTTGCCATGCTATTGTGCTGGACATTTGATTTCAGACACATTTGAGGTGCACCTCTTCCATTGAGGATGAACTCTATTCTGCAATGCCTTTTTTTTTGGCTGTACATTATTTTTGAAAATTGTTTGCTCATTTTTGCCATAATTTTTGTAATAGATTTGAAGTTCTGTGAACTGTTAAATTTTTTTGCTATGTAAATCAAAGGAGAGAGAATCATAAGGGGAAATCCAATTTGTAAAGAAATTACATGAAGGGGGGAAAAAAAACCAGAAAAAGAAACATAAATAAAACAAAAGACGATAAAGTAACAGTGTTGGTCTGGCTCCCTTGTCAACTTTACATACCACTATGGTATTACAAATATAAACAGACTTATAATACATTATATCTTCAAATGTTTCCCCTTTTCAGTTTGGAAGCAACTCAACTACAACAAATAATAATTTCAAATTAAGAGACTAACCACTTGTAACATTGGGTTCACCAAAACTTCTCTATTCATAGGGCGATGATTTGGAACACATTGATGTAGCAACATGTTGGGAGTATGATGTTTAGTATTTTCTATTTGTCCATTGAGCTCTTGTACACACATAGTCCAATTACTGAGCAAAATACTTCATAACCAAACACTACACTCGTCTGATCCTGAAAATCATTACCCACATCACCATACTAGCCAACAAACAATCCGCTTGCCCAACACTAGTTCAAAATTCAAATCTCCCTCATCACATAAATCATTAAATAGAAACACATTTGATTTCAGTTACAAAAACATTGTTGCCTTAACTTGGGTGGCAGCAATGTTGACAGATTTTGACCTTTAGTCAATATTTGAACATCTCTGAAGCACGAGTTGAGTGCTAAATAGAATTGCCTCTGACTGCCCCAATCAAATGTCGCAATCACCTCTTGTCAAAACTCAACTCTAGTTGTCTACTATGCTATTCGTCTCAGCAGTTACTACTGATGCCTATCTTTGTGCATCGGGCCAATGTGGCTCCTTGGGCTGAGAATCCTAGTTTATTTGGACTGTCTTACAAATCTAAACTTACAAAATCTAGATAATTTAAGCTGGCAACCTGGTTACCAAACTCCTGTAAGTGTATTCAAAGCACATTGCAACAATAGTCAGCAGCACTATTACTGGATTACTCAAATTTGTCAATACCAAAAATAGGGCTGTCATGCACACCCTATTAGCATTCAGCTGTACCATATGGTGTTACCATAACGTAGTAGTACCAAGACACCTTGAGGCCATCTCCTGCACAGTTCAAACAAAGCAACGTCTTTAAAACTGAAATGTAGAACAGATCTATGATGCCTCAGTCATTGCCCAACTAGGTCAGTGTCAACAAAGTTGAAATCATCCCTCAACCCCCTCCTCCAGTAATGAATTCTTCAAAATCAATGATTATCCTAATAGTTCAGAACACTCTCAAACACTTCTGAGATTCTGTCTCAGTGGAAGTGTCAGCCCTCGTGAACCCCATGTAAAACTCTGTCAGCAGGTTACAAGTTACAACAGCTATCAGGTATAAGAGAAGGAACATTTAAGGATGAGGTTCAAACTACCAGATGAGATGTTAAATAAGAAGGCAGCAATAATAATGAAAAGTACCTGGATCACCCTGTTTCCCTTTGGTTTCCAATCTGATTGGGCAACATTGAGGTACCATGGTGCATTTCAACCGGACTGACTGAGAGTTGCTTGCTAAAAGGGAGCTAGAAATAGGCCCTTGAGAGCAACATCAAAATCCAGAGATGAAGTAGAATACAGTAAACACCGAGCCCAAGCCTCACAATTGGCTGTTGCATCAACATCCTTCCACCTCCAACCCTACATGAAGACACAGCACATTAGTTTACATCTTGTTTCAAGCAAGCTACACTACATTTAAATTGCTATTGTAACCAATCACCTTCATATAGAGCTGCCATGCACCTTTTGGCTTCACAAGAGCCCTCTAAGAAGAGACCTAAGATCTGTATCAGCACTGTGCATTTTACAGCACATAGAAATAAGACTACAACTCAGAACATTGACAGGAATCAAGAAATCATCCTCAAACATATGTAGCTCATCAAACATGGTGATCAACTCAGCAGGGTTTGAAGGCAATTGACTTACCACAATGTATCAAGTCGGTCAACTACACTGTGTACTGCATTTGGAACAACTCTGGAATTCCCTGAAGTTTTAATGCCATGCCCTGGAGAAAAACAGTTGACCACCCACTTGAAGTCCATTGAACAAATCAAGGAGCTAACTAAACATGCATCATCTTCGTTTCATCTTTGTTTTTGAACCTTTATCAAAATTGCCTCTCAAATAACAAATACATTAGCTTTTTCTAAGTCATGTGGGTCAGGATGCAGGGTCATGAGTCATGACCTCATAAACCAGTCCAGAACTCACAGGGTGTTAACCTGCACAATTCATAAGAAGGAAAAAGATGCGAATATAAAGCTAGTGCAACTTCATACTTACCTTTATCATCTAAATCCAGAATTAAATTGCTAGGTTCTCCACTCAAAACACCAATAGCTATATCACCCAACAGTGGCTTACGTGAGCTCCGAACATGTGGAGCTGCAGAGCTCACTGCGGCAACCCACATTCCCCTTGGCTTCTCAGACTCCTGCAGGAAAACCTGGCTATTAGTCAGTGTACACTGTATTATCGTCAATGATGATCCACAATCAGTTTGCATGCAGCTACTGCTGTATGTCCTACCAGCCAAGAAATTAGCACACATCAGCCCAAGAAATTTACAGGCATCAGGGTGACTGGATTCTTAACATGATTCTCTAGGTCAGAATGCATCTGTTATATACATGTCTTTCATAAGAATAGAGAAATCTCCATTCTCACAATGAAGAAGAAAACAGCAAGGCTAACACTTCCTCAGGAAGCCACAGAAAGAACCAAACAAGGGGAGACAAAAAACAAAACGAAAAACTCAAAACTCAAACCGGTATGAACAAAAGTGCCAGTCTCACACCTGTTCAGGGACCATCAACATGATGACTTCAGCTTTGGGATTCTTTTAATAGTTTAGCAGAAAAACTTTCAAGAGTTGTAGGGTTCACAAAGAGGACTCTGTCAAGTAGATGCAGGGGAAAAAAATCCTGGAATACTACTCACCTCAATATCAGATGCCTCAATACAAAAAGTGTCAGCTCCAGATGGGTGCACTAGAGACCTGACCTCTGCTTGCAGTTTCTCAGTGTGCAGTTCTGCAGTTTGCAGCTCCACCTGCAACAACAAAACTTTCTTTTGAGCATTTCAATGTTCCTTACAGTCATGTGCAACTCAGTGTCTTTCCTCTCAGTATTTGACTGCCATTGCTGATTTTCTAGTTGGTGATTCAGGGCTTTTGTGGTGGTAAGCACCTTATTCTCAGATTTAAACTGTACCTCATCAAAGTTGTCTTCTGCAAAGGTCCCTTTTGAAATGTCTTGGTTGCACACCATTGCTGCTAACTTGCTTTGGATCCCATTGAGCTCAGAATTCTTTATATCTGGAGATTTCTGCACAGCTAACATGTCTTCTCTCAACCCTGTGATTTCTGTATTCACCTTGGGGCTCATGGTATCAAGTTCCTCAGTCAATTGGACAATTTCAGTGTTAGCATTCATGATAGCCCAGGAATAATCCTCTCTCTGCCCGTCTGCCATCAAGATTTCTGCTGGCCGTGGGATCTGGTTGTCATGAGTTTCTATATCACAGTGATGGCCTTTGACCTCTGGTGGCTGAACTTCAGTTTGCTGCTGCAGTTCACTGAGCCTTTTGACAGTTGATGTGAACTTGGAAAACTGCTTTGTCCTTGAAGAATCCATACTATTTGTCGAGACCTGCAGTTTTTGTAGCACCTGCTCCATCTCTTCAACTTTCTCTGATAGAACATTTGTCTGAACTTCTGCTTCCCTGATAACTTGCAAGTGGAGACCCAGTTCCTTTTCATAGCGCATATGGTCCAAAGTAGCTTGATTTTCAACTTCTTTGCACCTTCTCATCCAAGTAGAGATTGTCTCTTTTGCATGTGCATACTCCATAGCCAGCCAATCAATTATGTCTGTTGGTTCCATGGCCTTGACATTATCAGGCCATGAGCTTTGGGCTAGTGCACCTTCCAGCGTACGTATAAAAAGATGGCGTTCTTCCAGCAGTTGCTCCTCTCTACGCCTCATGTTGCAGACCTCTGCATCCATTGACTCAAAAGCTTGCTTGTACTTTGCCACTTTTAAGTCCATTACTATTGCCTTCTCCTCAAGGGATTGCCTCAAAACATCTCGCTGTTTTTCAAGCCCTTTCCCCTTCTTCACCGCAAGACCCAGCTTGTCTCGTACACTCAAAAGTTTGTGTTCAACTTGATGGAGCTTGGTCTCTAGAGCCTCCTTGTCTCTCCTTGATTCTGCAAGATCAGTAGACAGCTTCAGACACTCGCCTCTCAAGCGGTCTCCCTCAGAGGTACTTTGTGAATATTCCACAACAAGGACATTCTCTGCCTTTTCCTTTGACAGCTCAAGATTTAGGGATTCTGATCCTTGGCGAAGAACCACCAGTTCATTGGGAACCAAATGCACATCACATTTCATATCTTCTAGCTCAAGCTCTGAGGAAGCTGTCCTATTTTCCATGGCTAGAATCCTTTCATGTGCCTCTTGCAACATCTTCACTGTTCCTGCAAGTTCAGTCTTCAATCTATGTGATTGCTGCACCAGGCCTTCAATCTCATCATCTTGTTGTGTCATTGTCAAAACTGCTTCTTCCAGAGTCTTGCTCAACCCACTGATTTCCAGATCCCTTGAAGCTAGCATCTCTTCCATGGTTTCCACTTGCTGTGCAAGCTTTTGGACTTCAAGAATAGAGGTTTTGTGCTTCTCCACCAGCATGGTAACAGCAGCTTCAACATCAGTGATGTTGGTTGGTTCCATTGCAATCCCCTGACCCTGAAGCACCTGAAAAAAAAATGCATGTCATGATAAAATCTCTTCTGAACAGGATAGTGTTGGGTCATGCCAAGTGGCTCATATAATATATACCTCAGGTCATGTAAGAGATTGGAAAATACCTCAAGCACAGTGTTCACCACCCTCACCACCATACAGTCAATATAAGACTGCAGCTTGCAGTGCATCGCATCAGCAGCTTGCAGAGCTCCAAGTTGTTCCAAGGCAGTCTCTTGCAACTTGGAAATCTCAGACTGCAACTTTGCATTTTCCAGACCTTCTTGAGCTGCGAATTCCTCTACAATGAGATACTTTCCACTCAAAGTTTCCAATTGAAATGCAAAATTGTCTCTGTCTTGCTCTAACTGTCTTTTACTTGCTCTGAGTTCCTTAATGGCAGCTTCATTGTCATGCAATGCTTGCTCCACACTTGCAGATGAGCTTTGAATTGTTGTAAGCTCAAGCTCCAGAGAGCTCACAGGTCCAGCTATGGGTGCACCCAATGAGGAGATCTTTAACTCGGCTTCATTCAGGGTCAAGTCCTTGGTTTTCAATGCCTGCAAAAACACGCAAACATGATTGGTGATGGTGCCATTTTTGAACAGCAAAAAAGCATGTTGCCTGAAGAACTTTGGAATAAGCCACTTGATGGGGGATGAGTGACATACTTCTGAGTGTGTTGAAATCACATGTTCAAGCTCCTTGGTCTTTCCTGACAACAATTGGTCCAGACCATCTTGTTGCTGACCATAGGATTGGCCTCTGCTGAAAGTGACTGAAAGTTTCTCTTTCGCATTTGAAGCATGTCCCAACTGAGACAGAAAATCAGTGCTTAAATCCCACTTAAATTGGAGATCTGGAAATGTGGTATGGATGCTCTTCTGTAAAGACTCTCCCAATAAGTCTGTCTTGGCAAACACAGTTGAAGCTTCATCACTCTCCCCCTGTAACAATCCTTCTATAAACCTGTCTGGAATATCATTAAGCTCAATTGCCAATGAGGAGTTTTGAGCTGCCTTAACATCTGCTGCCTCCAGATTCTTTGCGACCCTCACAAGTTTCTGGGTGAGCTTCCAGTTCTGTTGTTTCAGAGTCATGTAATCAGCCCATAGCTGCTTCACCAATGGTCCTAACATTGCCATCTTATTGTCTGCATCAGTCAGATGCATTGACAGTGCATCCAGCTCAAGAGTTGAGCTTTCCTCCACGCATGTTGCTGTGTCTCTGTTTTGCTTCAATACACCAACGGACTCTTCCATATCCTGCACCTGCGAGACAAGCTCCATAGATGTCACCATGCGCTGTTCTTTATTGGGCCACAACATAAACTCAACATAACCCCTGGATTCAGTATCTCTAACAGAATTCATCAAAGGTTTGTCGTCAATGGAGTGACCATCCCAAACTTCTCCACCTACAACTTGTGATTCTGCATCTACTTTCTGTGACTGGCCTTCATGGGAAAATAGCTGCTCTGCAATTTGTGAATCTTCCCCTGCCCCTAACTCTGCTCGTTCTTCCATGCTTTCAACAGGTCTCTCATTGATGGAAAGCTTCAGCATATTATAGCTGTCTTGTAGTGTATCGGTTAATCTTCCTACCTCATCATCTCGTGCCAGCCTCTCTTCAACAACTGCTTGAACCTTGGGCTTTGAGGCTTCTACTTCTCTTTCAGAGTTTTCCCTTTGGAATTCCAACAGGAAATTCTGCTGCCTGAAAACCTCAGGCTCAAATTCCAGCTTGTTTGCATGGACAGTCTTTCCATTACTTGAGTGAAGCGTCTGCTGTTGCAAATTACTCAGCTGATCCACCACTCTATGTTTCTGTTCCCCTAATCTCCAGAGCAACCCATCTAGTTCTTGACAAAGGACTGTCACCATCTCAGTTTTTTCATGACTTAGGCATTGCTCTCTTGCAACTTTGTCCTTCTCCTCAGCCACAGTCCTCAACAATTTGCTAAGTTCTTGACAGAGATCCATGACCAACTCTCTTTTCTCCTGGTTAACTTGATGAAGTGCCTCTTTAAGCTCCTCAATCTCCATACCCAACCATAATTTCTGCAGCTCCACCATCCTCACCAAATCTCTATATTGATCACGTTCAAATCCAATTTCTGTAAACACTTTTGATTTTTCCTCTGAGTTTCTTGTCACCTGCAAAGGGTGAGGTTTCCCAAACATAAGAGCTTGAAAGTTTAAACCCAAAACTTTTTATGTTTGTCACTAAACCACCCAGTTTGCACCTAATACTCCAGCAACTCCCATCATATAGGTGACTTATGTTGATGCTAGGATTGCATAATACAGATAGCAAATAAGTTTCATCTTCTCCTTACCTTGAAAAGAATCCCAGAATGCTGGAAGGGTGAGATTTTCCAAGGGTTCGAAAAATGTAAAACAAAAGACCCAAAACTAGAACTTTGGTGATTTCAATTTTCTCCTTACCTGACTGTACCATAGAACCTTCATCAGCCAACTTGAAAACCTTGTTTCCTTTCCCGTGTGAAATCCCAACAACTTTGAATTACTAAAGTTAGTAATAACAAAAAAGGGATAACTCACTTCCTGCATCTGTTGCTGTAAAACTCTCAAATCTGACATCATGTTCCCCTTCTCTTCCATGAGCATCAGAATGTCAGAATTTAAAGAGTCATTTTGCTGCCGAAGCTCCTGCACCAAAAGCCTTGAATCTTCGAGCAGTGTGTCAACAAGCTGTTTGCCCTCTTTCATTTGCTTCTGCTCAAGATTTGTTGCTGTGAGCTCAGAAATGACATGATTTATCTCCTCCTCAAGGCTAAGGACTCGATAACTCAAAATCTGATTCTCTTCCTGCCGCTGGTGTACCTCTTTCTCCAATTTGCTGATTTGACTGATCAACTGTGAGTTCTCCAATTGCAACCCCTGCATTGCACAAGAAACTTCATCAAGCTTGTTTGCAAGATGTTTCTTCTCAGCTGCAGGCCTCTGCAACCATCGGTTTAGTTCTTCAATCTCAGAGAGTAATTTCGCCTTGTCATGCTCCAGGCTTTGAACCCGAAGCTTCAATTTGCTCGACACTGCATGAAGCTCAACACCTTCTGCATTGGCCCTTGCTCTGTCTTGCTCCAACTCTGCAATTTTGACTGTCAATGCCATGTTCTCTTCCTGGAGTTCCTGAAAGCATCAACAGAGTTTCATCGGACCCTTGAACATGGACTGAATTCAGCAATCCCCTCAGCAGTGAAAGAAAAAAAACCCAAACACTGCAACTCTAGCTGGAACACTGTAGCAAGATTCTCCCATTTTTTGGAGGACTGCAATCCTACATACCTTTTCCCTGCACAATTCCTCCAGCCTTTGTGTCAAGTCCTTAACTGTGGAATGCAAAAGTTCATTTTGTTCAGTGAGTCCCTGAATCTGCTGCCCAAGCTCTTGCACTTCAGCAGAAGCTTTGAGCTTTTCCTTGTCTCTCTCCTCACTGAGTGCCTTAAGATCTGATGTGAGAAGAGAGTTATGTTCACCCAGTGCCTGTATTTCGACCCATGCAGCCTGGAGCTTTGCTGCAAGTTCCAGTCTCTCACCTTCCTGCCGTTCTTTTATCTCCTCTAGCTTGTCAACCTCACTTGCTAACCGGCCATTCTCTGTGTGCAGCTCATTCACTGAACCACTGAATTCAAGAACCCTGATTGTGAGCTGTTTGATCTCAGCACCTGACTTCTCAAGTTGTTGGTTCAGATCTTCAATCACAGATGTAGACTTCAAATTCTCAGCTGTCAGGCCTTGAACTTGTTCCTTCCAAGTTATAAGCTCCTCAGCAATTGCCTCCTCCCTCCTGTGTTTTTCTTGCACAAGACTCGCAATTTCAGTAACCAAATGTTCCTTTTCCAAGTGCAAATCCTGCAGTGCTTGAGAAGTTTCATGAGACTGGCTAACAGAAAGGGCATTCTCATCACTCACTTTCTTCAGCTGCTGTTGCAGCTCTTGCACCTCAGTGGCAAACATAGCCTTCTCCTTAACTTGGTTTTTTAAGTGTTCTGAGAGCTCGGACGACAAGAAAGCTTCACGTTCATGAGCTGCTTTCAGTTGCTCCCAGACTGTTTGAATCCCTGCCATCAGATCCAACTTCTCACCTTCCTGTCTCTGTTTCTCCCAAGCAAGATTGCTGACCTCAGCAACCAGGCGTGCATTTTCCTCCCAAAGTTCCTTCAAAGCCTGCTGAGATTCAGAAGACAAGGTTGCAAGCTCTGCATTCTCCTTACCTAGACTCTGTAGCTGGGAGTTCAAGTCCTCAATCAGAGACAAGCCTTTCATCTTCTCAGTCTCCAGGCTTTGAATGTGCTCCCTCCATGTTTCAAACTCTTCTGCAACCTCATTTTCCCTCAACTGTCTATTTTGCACCATCTCCTCCAGGCCACGAACAAAACCTATCTTCTCACTGTTGGCCTCCTCCAGCATTTGATTTAGTTGGCTGGCCTTGACAACAAGCTCAGCATTCTCTTCTCTGAGTCTTTGTACCTGAAGCTGAAGCTCCTTCCCCTTTGAAACTGACACAAGTTTTTCATCAGCCCTCTCCTTTGTGCACTCTGCAAGTTTGGACACAAGATGGATTTCCTTTTCTGCAGAAGTTTGTATTTGTACATGCAAGGTCACAACCTCTTTCTCATGCTGCAATATCCTTTCCTCCTGTCTTTCCCTCTCTTCCTGTTGTTTGTTGATCTCTATAGCCAACTGTCTGTTCTCACTCAGAACCTCCTGCTGTGATTGATAAGAATCATCTAGCTGGGTCACCAACAGCTTCTTCTCACTGTTCAGCTGCTGAAGACATTCATCTGAATCCTCCATAAGGGGTAGAGAACTTGTAATTTCTCCAGCACCCTTCTCTTGAAGATTTCTACACTCATATGCCAGAAAAGTGTCATCACCACTACTAGCAACTTGCAATTGCCCCTGCAGTGCTTGCAGCTCTGATGTCTGTTCCAAACACTCAGTCTCATGTCTGTCTTCAGCTTCTTCAGCAGCAATAAGCTGAGCATTCCACAATAGGTCCACCATGGATGGTCTTGATTCATCAGAGTTCAAAACATACTCCTTGTTGTCGTCTTCCTCCTCCTTCTCAAGCCTTTGTGAATCTTGCTTGTGCAGCATATCCTCCATCGTGTAAATAGATGCATGCTTCTCAAGTGCCAAGCTCTGAACATGAATCTTCAACTGCTTTGCCAATCTCGACCTCTCCTCATTCCTATCAACTTCAAACTGCAAATGTAGCCAAAACCCCCAAGTGTCCAGACCAGATGAATCAGGCAACAAGACCAAATACATTGCCTAGATCTCAGTATTTACAACCTTCCATAGTGATGAGCAAAACTCCATGCTGTTTTAAGACTTGTAAGATGGCAGCAGAACAGGCCTCTAGCAGATTCCACAAGATAAGAAATGCAACATGAGACAAAGATTCTAATTTGCAAGCAGCTTGGTTTGAAGTACCTGCTTTTTGCACCTCACTATCTCAGTGGCAAGTTGATCTGCCCTGCTTTCAGAGGCTTCGACAGCAGATAGCAGATGTTCCCGCTCATCACCAATCATTCTAGTCTGTGCTTTTAGGTTCTCAATCTCAGTGAAGAATTCTATCCTCTCTTGGGCAGCTGTTTCAAGCTGAAGATGAAAAGCATTGAGTTCATTTGTAAGATGCAGATTTTCACTTTCCAATGCAACAATCTGATTGACTGTAACACAATGCAACTTCTCTCCTTCTTCCATCTTTCTTCCACCTGCTGCTTCTGCTGTTTGTGCTTTAGGTTTTCCAACTTCCCCAACAAACTCTGAGATGATATCGCCCTGTCTTCTTTCAGAAATTGCTTCCACCTGCTGAACTCGTTGTGACAAACATGGCTCCTCATCTACTATTTCAGTGCTCTGTTGCACCAAGAACTCCTCCCTCGTCGTCAATGCACTTTCCCCATCCACATCTCCATTATTCACATCCAAAGGCTGCAAGATCATTTCTTGTACCTCTGATAAAGCTGTGTCACCATTACGTTTAGCCATTATCATCCTTTCCGGTATGCAGTTTACACTACATCAAATCCTTCAAGGGGCTGTAAGCCTTCATCTGTCAATCATTTGGGAACCTGTGAAGACAACCACTCGCATTTCAGAATTGGGTTCTCCTCCCTCCCTTGCCACAGAATGTCTGTCTGTGGGATGCAAAGGGTGGACGATCCCACAACAACAACGTCCAACCTACCGAGGAGCCAAAGCAAGACTTCGTTTGTCGTAACTACCTACCAGTCGCCTTGTTGCAAACCCTTCGAGAACATTCAGGCTTTCACCTAAACAGACCCCACAGTTCAGACCCCCACCCCCCAAACATCCAAAGACTTTGTTTAGTGGTTTGGGATTTGCAGGCTGCATTGTGTCGCAAATAGAGGCACAATGCAAGCACACACACACAACACACTGAAAAAATAACGCAGTCCCAACATACTTATAAAAGAAATTCAGCAGAATTCTTGTTACAATGACTGCAATCAGAATAATAATACAACATACCTTCTCAAGGGAGGATGCTTGCCAACGCAAATCGGAAAGAAAGAATGAGAAACCTCCCGCAACAAAAAAACAAAGACACCCAAATCCTCGCAACCCAAAAAAAAATGAAAATGTCCCCAGCGACAAATTCTGTGTTCTAAAGAACACCCACTCCCAAAAAAAAAAACAAACTAAGACACAGTGAATGTACTTCCAGATCTACGAGAAAGAAGAGAAACATCGAATATTACGAAGAAGAAGAAGAAGAAGACCCAGTGAGAGAATTAAAAGCCCACAAAAACAACACGTCTGAA
>Ga0116228_10002300_pt1 | contig 16507 bp, 11 predicted proteins | sample S1TSphfallax_2_FD_89694 | JGI IMG/M metagenome (GOLD analysis project Ga0116228, IMG submission 89694) | Host-associated microbial communities from peat moss isolated from Minnesota, USA - S1T2_Fc - Sphagnum fallax MG | ecosystem: Host-associated > Plants > Peat moss > Unclassified | place...
AGGTGATCGAGGTGACCGACAGTTCCGGACTGAATGCATAGGAGATGTTGGCAGCCACACCGGAGGCGGAGGTTTCATTCTCGCCGATGCGGTTCTCATCGACTTGAAAGAAGCTCAAGTTGGCGCGGGCAGGCAAAAAACCCTGTACGGCGGCCTGCGTCGGGTTGTCGCGTCCCGCGTAGGCGCGGATCTTGATGTCGAGACCATCGTCACCCGGCTTGTAGCGCAATGATATCCGACCCTGGCGGGAGTCCTGGGAATTGGGGTTCGGGCCGCCCGGATACACGTTCTCGATCTGGCCACCGCCATGCACCCAGTTGCCGGCGACGCGAACGCCGAGCTCTCCCGGAATGATGGTTTCCTCGATCGCACCCTGCGACGTGAATGTATTGAAGTTGCCATAGCCCGCTTCCAGGTAGCCGTTCGATCCGTCCAAGGAAGGGCCGCGCGTGATGAAGTTGATCGCACCGCCCGTGGTATTGCGGCCGAACAGGGTCCCTTGTGGGCCTCGCAGCACCTCCACCCGCTCCAGATCGAACAAGCCTGTGCCCTGGCTGGTTCTGGGAGCGATGTAGACGTCATCGATGTACACGCCGATCGGCGATACCTGATTCGAGTTGTATTCGTTCGCGACGCTGATCCCGCGCAGTGAAAAGTTGGGCTGAGTGTTGCCGTAGGGACTGCTGATCTGCAGGTTGGGCACCGCCGTCGCCAACTGCGCGGAGTTGCTGATGCCTTCCTTCTCTAGGGTGCTGCTGTCGAGCGCTGTGATGGCGAGCGGCACGTCGGAAATGGATTGAGCGCGTCGTTGCGCCGTCACCACGATTTCACCGATATCATTCGACGCAGCGGGATCGGTGGACGCCTGCTGAGCGAATGAACGGCCCGACGGCGCCAGGAAAAAGATGCAGACGCAGACAGCGAGCCTGCAGAGATTATTCATCATGATATGCCACTCCCAATTGACGTTGGTCAGCCATGACCACTCTTGTGGGAGGGGAGTCTAGGCGTATTGTCGTCGGTTGCTTTTCACCGGGTTGACGCAAGATTTGTCATTTCTTGACCTCACCTTGCGCCATCCCCGGTTTTTTCGTGTGATGGCATCGAGAGCAGTGAACAGCGCGTCTGGAGTGGCCTTGGGACGCATGTTGTACATAAGCAACGTGTACATAAGCGACAAATAATAGTATGCGACAAGTAAGAGTCTGCGATGCACCCTAAAGTCTTTGCGCAATCGAATCCCGACAAGTTGGCGCTCATCGACGCCGACACGGGCCGGCAGCTGTCGTATCGGGAGCTCGACCTGTTGGCGAATCAAGGCGCGCATGCGCTGCGCCATCTCGGATTGAAGCGTGGCGACGTGGTCGCACTGCTGCTCGATAACAGCGTGGAGATCTTCGAGATTGCCTGGGCCGCCCAACGTGCCGGATTATTTTTGACCAGCATCTCGACGCGGCTTGCCACCGCTGATGTTGCTTACATTCTTGAGGATTCCGGTGCTCGGATGATCATCGCGTCCGATCGACTGGCTTCGGTGGCTGCCGCGGCGCTCGATCAAGTCCCGCATGGGGAGGGTGCCTCGCATGCCCAGGGCATTTCGAGTGCCCAGGGCGTTTCGCGTGCCCAGGGCGTTTCGCATATCAAAGGCTTCTCCGCCTCGTCGCGGGCGGGCAGCCTCGAGAGCTGGAAAGATCTGCGCGACATTCAACCCGCTACGGCGATTGCGGACGAGAGCCCCGGCACAGACATGCTCTACTCATCCGGAACCACCGGCCGGCCAAAGGGCGTGCGTCCAACTTTGCCCGAAGGCGACCTGGCGGCGATCACGCCGCTCATGCGCATGGGAACCGGCCTGTACGGCATGCGGGCGGAATCCGTCTATCTCTCGACGTCGCCCCTCTATCACGCGGCGCCCCAGCGCTGGGCACTGACGGTGCAGCGCCTTGGGGGAACCGTGATCTTCACCGACAAATTCGACGCGGAGCGAACCCTTGCGCTGATCGAAAATTACCGCGTATCGCACGCCACGTTCGTGCCCACCCATTTCATCCGCATGCTGAAACTGCCGGATGATGTCCGCACGAAATATGACCACTCGTCGTTGACGGCGGTGATACACGCAGCGGCACCCTGCCCCATACCGGTGAAGCACGCGATGATCGAGTGGTGGGGGCCGATCGTGCACGAGTACTACTCGGGCACCGAGACCTGCGGCATCACGGCGCTGGATTCGCAGGAATGGTTGAGGAAGCCAGGTTCGGTTGGTCGAGCGGTTCTCGGGACCGTGAAAATCACCGATGACGGCGGCAACGAATTGCCTGCGAATACAGTCGGCAACGTGTATTTCGCCGACGGTCCGAGATTCGAATATCACAACGACCCGGTGAAAACCGCCGAAGCGTATGACAGCCATGGATGGGCGACATTGGGCGACATCGGACATGTCGATGAAGACGGCTATCTTTTCTTGAGCGACCGCAAGAACTTCATGATCATTTCCGGCGGCGTCAACATCTACCCGCAAGAAATCGAAAACCTGATCGTCACCCATCCTAAAGTTGCGGATGTGGCGGTGATCGGAGCGCCGGACGAGGAAATGGGCGAGCAGGTGATCGCCATCGTGCAGCCGCTGCGTTGGCAAGATGCCGGACCCTCGCTGGCGGAGGAGCTGCGCAACTTCTCACGGACCGCACTGGGCGGCGTCAAATGCCCGAAGCAGTTTCACTTTCGTGAAGTTCTGCCGCGCGAGCCTACCGGCAAGCTGATGAAGCGTTTGCTGCGGGACGAATACCGCCAGCGATAGCGGAGGATTCCCGATATCCTTCGCGATCCATGTCCGCAGAAGCCGCGCCGCCGAGCTACAGCACGCTGATTCGTTTTGCCATTCCGGTGATGCTCGCGGCCATCAGCACACCGCTCATGGGCATGGTAGACACGGCGGTGCTGGGCCGGCTGGGCAACCCGGCGGTGATCGCGGCGGCCGGTATCGGCGGCACTTTGTTCACGGTGATTTACTGGTGCTTCGCGTTTCTGCGCTTCACCACCACGGCGCTCGTGGCGCAGGCGGTGGGACGCAACGATTGGCGCGAAGTACTGGTGGCCGGTCTGCGCGCCATGCTGGCCGCGGCGGTCGGAGGGCTGGCGCTGTGGCTGCTGCAATGGCCCATCGGCCGCTCGGCGCTGCATTTCCTGGCGCCGCCGCCGGAGGTTACGCCATTGGCGCAGCAGTATTTTTCGGCCCGGATCTGGTCTGCGCCGGTGACCCTCTTAGGCTATGCGCAATTTGCCTGGCTGATGGGCCAGGGCCGCGCGCGCCTGGTGATGCTGCTGCAGATCGCGCTCAATGTGCTGAACGCCGGCCTGGCGGTGCTGTATGTGTTGGTGCTGCATGGGGGCATTGCCGGTGCCGGATGGGCCACCGTGACCAGCGAGGCCGGCATTTGTGTCGTCACCTCGGCGCTGATGCTCCGGATGGTGCCGCTGGCGCAGTGGCGCGCCGCAATGAGCCTCGTCTGGGAACGGTCGGCGTGGCGGTTGCTGTTCGGCGCGAATGTCGATATCACGCTGCGCACGCTGCTGCTGACCGGAGCGTTCGCGCTCATGACGCAGCGGGGGGCACAGTTGGGCATCCTGGATCTGGCGGCGAATCAGATCTTGATGCAGGCCTTTCTCGTGGTGGCGAATCTTCTGGACGGCTTCGCGTCGGCCGCCGAAGTTTTCGGTGCGCGCGCGATCGGCCTGGGTTCACGCGTCGGTTTGCGGCAAATCGTGCGGCGCAGCGCCCTCTTGTCGCTGGGTTGGAGCGCCCTCGTGTCGTGTGCGTTGTTGGCGCTCGAGCCTCTGTATCTGACCGTGATGACCTCGAGTCTGTCATTGCGCATCACCGCCGCGGCGTATTGGCCGTGGCTGGCCGGGCTTCCGATGGTGTGCGTTTGGGCGTTCCTCTGGGATGGAGTCTTCATGGGTGCGATGCGCACCCGCACGCTGCGCAACACCATGCTCTGCAGCGTGGCGTTATACGCGCCTGCGCTCTTCCTGTTGTCGTGGCTGTGGGGCAATCATGGCATCTGGGCCGCGCTGATGCTGCTCATGGGCGCGCGCAGTCTGTTCCTGACCTTGGCCTGGCCGCGGCTCGTGGCATCCGTCGGACCGCCGTGAGTTGCCGCTCGCGATGACTCCTAATGCGCGAGTTGGAAGTTCGTCGATACCGCCCAGCCTTCGTTGCCGAGTTCATCGTTGACCTTCCACCACACGCCGACCTTTTCGCCGGTGGGATAGAGCATCATTCCCGGATCGAGGTCCCGCACCACGGTCGATTTCAGGTTTGCCTGCTCGTAAAGTTTGCCGGGCTTGGCCATGGTGACGGCCTGCTGCACGTTGTCTGCCTTGGCGTCCGGCGTATTGGCCTGCACGTCGGCGATCATCTTGATGTAGGCGTCGAGATAGGCCCGTGAGATCACCTGGCCGATTTCCGTGTTCGCGTAGCTGCTCACGCCGCCGGCCGCAAACGCGCCAAAAAATCCACCACCGCCGGCGCCCCAGCCAATGTCGGTTTTCTTGGAGTGCCCTTGTTCCAAGGACACCTGCTCGGTCGAGCGCACATCGGTGAGCGTGAGAACCACGTCGGCGGTCTTGCTCTTCAGGCTGATGCCGCCGACCAGCGCGCCGAACCCATGGGGAATGAAGCCGGCCACGACGCCACCGACATTGGTGCCGCCGGAATTGTTGTTCTTGCTGGCAATGTCAGGTATCAGCACGTAATCCGCGGCCTTCATCGGCCCTTGCCGATGTTCGAGCCGACGCGCTCCTCGCCGCTGGCGGCCAAGGCGCGCTCCGCCTGGGCGGCCTCCAATCCTTTGCCGCGGTCCACCAAGGTGAAGCATTTGGACTGCGCGACATAAACCTTGATGAGAGCCGCGGGCGATTCGAGCTGATAGGCTGACCACCAATTGGTTTCAGGATCCTTCACCGCCAACGCGCCGATTTTCTTGGCGCACGTCGGGATGACGGGGGCCGGCTCATCCATCGCCAGTGAAAGGCTCGGGATCAACTCGATTGCGGCCAGACCGATTATCGAGGTCAACGCAAGGTGCATGGCAACGCGCGGCGTCTTCATTATCGAACTCCCTGTCTGGTTTTGAGCGCGCCTTATTATTACTTGCGGGAGAGGAATCGCCAAGCAAAGGTTTGCGTTCGATCAAGCCTGATGCCGCCCGCACACGAATCAAGGGCACTGATGAAGGGGATCAATCCAGCGCGTCAATCATCCGCATTTCGAGTCGCCGCAATTCAAGCAGGTCTGGCATCCGTCCATCATCACCACGGCGGCCGTGCTGCACTTGGCGCAGAGCTGCGCGCCATCGGGGAAATGCGACTTGGAGAACGCGTCGGTTTGCTTGGCGCGCGCCTCGAATTCCGCGCGCTTCTCGGCCACCAGCTTCTGCTGATGCTCATCCAGCCCCGGCTTCTTGAGAAGTCCGATCGACTGCAAATGCCGCTCTATGACATAGCCCAGTTCGGCGATGGTCGAAGGCATGAACTTGCCGCCGGGCTGCCAGTAACCGCCCTTCGGATCGAACACGGCTTTCAGTTCCTCGACCAGGAACGTGGTGTCGCCGCCCTTGCGGAACACCGCGGAGATGACCCGCGTCAACGCCACGATCCACTGGAAGTGATCGAGGTTCTTCGAATTGATGAACACTTCGAACGGCCGCCGCTGCTCGTGCGGTGTTCCCTCGTTCAGCACGATGTCGTTGATGGTGACGTACATCGCGTGATCGGAAACCGGGGTCTTGATCTTGTAGGTCGAGCCGATCAAGACTTCGGGACGCTCGAGCTTCTCGTGCATCCAGATGACGTTGTCCTGCGCCTTCAGGGCTTCCTTGGGAGCAGCCGCCGCCGCAACTGCCGCCGCGGCCGCAGCCGCGTCTTTGTCCTCAGGCTTCTGCACCCGGAACTTGGAGATTTTCTTGTCGATCTTGATGGACATGTTCAGAACTTCCCGTAATAGCCTTCTTTCAGCGCATCGAAGAGATTCGCGGCGGAGTGCATCTCGCCGTCGTACTCGATCTCCTCATCGCCTCGAGCCTCGACCTCCGTGCCGTCCTCCAGGGTGAACACATAAGTCGTGTTCTTGAGGTCATCCTCCTTGACGAGTACGCCCTGGAAAGCCTCGGGATTGAAGCGGAACGTCGTGCAGCCCTTCAACCCCTGATCGTAGGCGTACATGTAGATGTCCTTGAAGTCCTCATACTTGTAATCCGTCGGCACGTTGGCGGTTTTGGAGATCGAGGAATCGATCCACATTTGCGCCGCGGCCTGGATGTCGACATGTTCCTTCGGTCCAATGTCGTCGGCAGAGATGAAATAGTCCGGCAGCTTCTCGGCCGCATTCTGTGAATTGGGCATGGCTCGCGGATTGACGAGCTCGCGATATGCCAGCAACTCGAAGGAAAATACATCGATCTTTTCCTTGGACTTCTTCCCCTCGCGTATCACGTTGCGGAAGTAGTGATGCGCGAACGACGGCTCGATGCCGTTCGAGGCGTTGTTCGCCAACGACAGGGAGATGGTGCCGGTCGGCGCGATCGACGTGTGATGCGTGAAGCGCGCACCGATCTCGGCGAGTTCATCCACCAACTCTGGCGCAGCCTCGGCAATGCGTTGCATGTAGCGGCTGTAGCGCGCGTGCAGCACGCGGCCCGGCACCTTGGCGCCCACGCGCCAGCCGTCCTTCACCATCTCCGGCCGCTTGCGCAGCATTTCGCGCGTCACCGTGAACTCTTCGCTCATGATGGGCGCCGGCCCCTTCTCGCGGGCCAATTCCAAACCCGCTTCCCAGCCCGCCACAGCCATCTCGCGCGACACGTTCTGCGTGAACGCCACGGATTTCTTCGAGCCGTACTTCATGCCGAGCATGGTTATCGACGAACCCAATCCGAGGAAGCCCATGCCATGCCGTCGCTTGCGCATAATCTCGTCGCGCTGCTGCGGCAACGGTAGTCCGTTCACCTCGACCACGTTGTCGAGCATGCGCGTGAAGATCTTGACCACCTTGCGGTAGTTGTCCCAGTCGAAGTGCGCGTTTTCCGTGAACGGCTCGACGATGAATTTCGTCAGATTCACCGAGCCGAGCAGGCAGGAACCATAGGCCGGTAATGGCTGCTCCCCACATTGTCCTGTCACGAGTCCGTTGAAAATCACCGTGTTGTTGTCTGCTTGGGTGGTATCGAATACCGCCTCGCGTCCAACATACGTAATCTCGGTGATCTTGCTCGTAAAGCGCTCACGCTTACGCAGCGCTTTGCCCTCTACCCAGTGCCGATATTTGGAATTCTTATCTTCGGATATAAATCCGATCTGCGACATGAACCGTTCACGCGACTCACCGTCGATGATCAACTCGTGATCAGCCTTGCAGGCGTATTCTTTGTGACCGCCTTTGCCGTCCGGCAGCACGCGCATTCCGGCGTCGCGGCGCTTGATAACGCGCGAAAAGACACCGAAATTCGCCAGCAGCATTTGCACGTCTTTGAGCAAAGTCGGGACGCTGGACGCGAGCCTCACCGAGCAGCTCGTTTGCGCGTGACCTGACGTATTGACCGTGCCATCGGATTGGAACAATCCGCGCAGATATCCTTTGACGCATTCCTCACTGCCGCGCCAAATGATCTCCGGCACAGCCTTCTTGCACTCTGCAGTGATACCGAGAAATTCCGCCAATACGCGCGCGAGGATCACCGACCGGATCATCACCAGATTGCGTTCCGGTACCGCGACCGAGCTCACGCGGTAATTGCGCGACCTCGCAGCCCATCCCTCGATCAACGAATTGACGGTGTTCACCACTGATTCAGCCAGGGCGCGATCGGCACCCCACAAGTTGACCACCGCGGCTTCCTTGTCCTTGCCGCGATTCGTGAAGTGTCCGTCGCCCGTCAGCAAGCCCACCAACTGCCCTATTTCCCCATTACCGCAGCCGCCGAATTGCCCCTTGCCGGATTGAATCAGCAACTCATCGCCGGGCTTCAGATCCTTGAGCTTGATCTTGCCGCGCGTCGTATAGAAGTCGTGCCACTCGGTGGCCTTGATCTCATAGCCATCCTGGGTCACGACGCGGTAGACGTCGGCAGACTGCGAGGTCATGAAGGCGGGAACCGCCTCCCGCACATCCACCCCAAGGTCGCCGCCCAAGGCCCGCGTATCCACGGTCGCCTGGATGTCGACCCGCGCGTTGTACAAGTCGCCAATCTTCACCATGCCGAACTGCGTCGCGAGACGCGTATCGGCCGTCACGCAGGGGTTGGTCGCCCGAATATTTTCTGTCCACCAATTGTTGTTCATCTCATTCACCTTATCGATGAGGATGAACCCCGGCTCGGCGAAATCGTAAGTGGACGTCATGATCACGTCCCACACGCGGCGCGCCGGCAACGTCTTGTAGATCTTGCAGGCCACCAAGCCTTCTTGGTTCGCGACGTAGCCTTCGGTGTAAGGCCACTCGCGCCACACGAACTTCGTGTCGTCGTTCAAATCAGGTTTTTCGCTCTCGTATTCTTGCGTGCCGATCGGGAACGCCAGCTGCCAATCGCCATCGCTCTTCACCGCGTGCATGAACTCGTCCGTCACCAACAGCGACAGATTGAATTGACGCAGGCGTCCGTTCTCGCGCTTGGCGCGGATGAACTCCAAGGCATCCGGATGGCCGATCTCGAACGTGCCCATCTGCGCGCCGCGACGTCCGCCGGCTGACGAGACGGTGAAACACATCTTGTCGTAGATATCCATGAACGACAGTGGACCCGACGTGTACGCACCGGCGCCCGATACGTAGGCGCCGCGCGGCCGCAGCGTGGAAAATTCATACCCGATGCCGCAATTATGGATGACCATCAACCCATCGTTGCCGGCGACATAATTGTTGTGTTTTTCGACCGTGAAGTCGAAGAAGGTCGTGGGTAGAGGCAGTCCACGCTCTATTGCATCGACCGGACGCAGCCGCTTGGTAAGCGCATCGTGCTGGCCGGACGTCGTTGCAGACTCCAGGATGCGTTTGCGTTTGCCGCTGTCGGCCATGTATTCAGCCACGGCACCGAGGAACCCAGAATCGCAAATCTTCACGACCGCGCCGCCGGAACCTCGAACCATGACGCCGTCGAGTTCATGTTCGCGCGGCGGTATCGAGGTAATGCCGGCATGCACGCCGAAGAATCCAAGCAGCGACTGCAATTCCGCTGCAAATGCCCGGCTCTGCATGCCGATGTGCGCATTCCCGCGAGCATCAACCGTGCCGTCGGTATCGATCAATCCGGCCAGGAAAGGCAAGAAATGACGCTCCGGCTCGGCCGCAATCCACCGTGGCACGCGCAGAGTGGCCGATTTCGCCCCGATCTGGCCGTCGATGAGATCGACCGCGCGGCTCGCGCCGAAGCTCGCGACCGTGAAGCCCCACACGGGCGAGCCGTGTTTGGTCACCGCTGCGGACGCCACGGCTCGGGTCGCCGAAAATGACGCGAAGAACCCTGCATAGCGCTCGACCAATTCCCTCTCGGCCGCGCGAATCTTGTATATCATCCGCTGGCCGAGGGCGCTCGCGCGGCGCGCCCACTGGGAACGCGTTGGCTTGTAGGGAAATTTCTTCGGGTACGCCGAGCCGTCGCCAAGATGAGCGCCCGCGAACCATGCTTCCCTCCAGCGTGCCGCGTCAGCGGACCAGGGAAAGCTATGATGAACGAGCGAGTCCGTGAGCAGCACCTCGTCGGCACGCACGTAGCTGAAGCTTCCGTCCCGATGCACCAGAACCGGATGCTTCACCGACGTGGTCAACGTCGCACCATTGGATGTAATGCGGATGTTGTCTGCCTGCGGTACTTCGGTCGTCATGTGCCTCGTGATCGGGCGCATCTCGAAGCGATGCTCCTCCCTGTCGTAGCACAGGATCTCGCGGTGCTTCTCTGCGACTGCACGATCAGCGGTCACAAGACCCCGCTCTGTGCGCACCAGGGTGCCCGGCGCCACGCATCCCGCCTTCAACGTAAGTCCCGCTTCATGCACCTTCTTCAAGATGTCGTCCATCGAATCGCGGATCGTTCCGGATACGGTGCAATTGATGGTCGAGGTCGCGGGCTTGTGTTCCAACGCGCCGGCATTCGATGTGACGCGGCCGGCGGGAATTGCACCGTGGCGCAGCGCCCAGAGGAAGGACTCGTACCACTGTTCGCGATTTTCATCCGCTTCCACATCGGCGAGCGCTCGTGCCACGCGCTTGTAAGTGTCGTCCATCGACTTGTCGATGGCAGTGCCGTCCTTGGAAGTCAGGCGGTATTTCTTATCCCAGATGTCGAATGACGCTTCTTGATAAGGAATGCTGCCTACATCGCTGCGCTGAATTTTGACCACCGTGTTCATGGGTAACTAGACCGCTCCGTTATAATTATCGACACCAAACCCGAACACAAATAGCGGTGTTCTCGCTGCAAAAAACATTGGATTGTGTAAAGAAGGCGATGGGAAGTGAGATGAATCGGCGAACACAACATCTAGTGTTCCGGAGCGAAGGGTACGGCGCCATGCCGATCATCGTCAAGACTTTTTTTATACTTTTTCTTATCAAAAAAACCCTTTATTTTCAATCATCTGCAGAATTATCCCGAGAAATACTCTAGTTCTCTTTGTTGCGCCGCCGGTCAAGTCGGAAAACGCTTCAACGCAATATCTTGTGTCCACACGTTATCCACATTATGTCCCATTGACTTTGAACCACGTCTCACTTTTTTCCTCGCGCGAGCCTGTTGAATTGCGAGCCGGCGTCCCAACTCTTGATGCCACGCGCGTACTTTCCGATTCAGTTTTTGAATCCATGTATTCCACCAATTTTTAGGAGTTTTAAAGATGACCGTCGTACGTTATGAGCCTTGGGCACTCGTCAGCCGGCTCCAGAAAGAAGTCGATCGTGTGTTTGGCGCGCCGTTGACGACGGCCGCAGATTCCGGTGCGTGGTTGCCGCCTGTCGACATCCACGAGGAAGACGCTCAATTCGTTTTGAACCTGGACCTGCCGGGTGTCGATCCGAAAGCGGTTGAAATCACAGCGGATCAAGGCGTCCTCACGGTTCGCGGACGGCGCGAGAGTTCCCGCAAGGAGACGCAGGAAGGTTTCCGCCGCATCGAACGCATGAGCGGAGAATTCCAACGTCGTTTCAGCCTGCCCGAGACTGCGGATGCGCAGAACATCAAGGCGAAAGCGGTGAATGGCGTGTTGGAAGTGACCATTCCCAAGGTCGCCCAGGTCCAGCCACATCGCATCAGCGTCGAAGCAGCCTGATCAGCGGTCGGGGCGGCGGCAGGCCGCCCCGCGGTCGGCCGCCCCGCGGTCTTCCGTGTAGTATCCCGTCCATACGGAATGAGGCCGGACGTCAATCGTCCGGCCTTCCTATGTCAGCATTGTGTAAGGACCGCGAATGAATCTGCGTTTCAAGCTGGCAGCGGCCGCGTTGACGTTGGCGATCGCGAACGTCGCGGCATCTGTCGCTACCGCCGCGGCTCCCGCTGCAACCTCATCTGGCACCGCCTCATCTGGCGCCGCCTCATCTGGCGCCGCCGGTCCTGCCTCGGCCTCAGGTTCTGCCACTGCCGGCGGCACGGGCACCGATGCCGCACCGATGCCTTCCCTGGCACCGATGGTCAAACGCGTGTCTCCGGCCGTGGTCAATATCGCGACCCGCGGCACCATCAAAGAATCTCAAGGTCAGGGCAATCCTCTGCTGGACGACCCATTCTTCCAGCGCTTCTTCGGCGCGCCCCAGGAGTCGCGGCCGCGCGAGCGGCCTTTTCAGAGTCTCGGCTCCGGCGTCATTGTCGACGCCAAGAACGGCTACATCATCACCAATCATCATGTGGTCGAAAACGCCAGCGAGATCACCATCACGCTGTTCGACGATCGCACCTTCTCCGCCAAGGTCATCGGCTCCGACGAGGGCGCGGATATCGCCGTGCTGCAGGCCAAGCAACCCAATTTGGTGGCCATGGCGCTGGGCGACTCGACCAAGCTCGAGGTCGGGGACTATGTCGTCGCCATCGGCAATCCGTTCGGGCTGCAGCACACCGTCACCGCCGGCATCGTCAGTGCGCTCGGCCGCACCGGCATCAACCCCGACGCGGGCGGCTATGAGGATTTCATTCAAACCGACGCGTCGATCAATCCCGGCAATTCCGGCGGCGCGCTGGTGAACCTGCGCGGCGAGCTGATCGGGATCAATTCCGCCATACTCTCGCGCAGCGGCGGCAACATGGGCATCGGGTTCGCCATTCCGGTCAATATGGTCAAGGGCGTCATGGACCAGTTGATCAAATATGGCGAGGTCAAACGCGGCGTTCTCGGGGTACAGCTTTATAATGTCACGCCGGACATCGCCAAGGAATTTGGTTTGTCCGAAACCAGCGGTGCGCTGGTCGGAGGGGTGGCGCAGGGATCGGCCGCCGAGCGCGCAGGCATCAAGACCGGCGACATCATTCAGACGTTGAACGGTGCGAACATGAAGAATTCCGGAGAGCTGCGCAATGCGATCGGCTTGCTGCATGTCGGCGACAAAGTCGAGATCGGCCTGCTGCGCGACGGCAAGCCGCGCAAGGTGACCGCGCAAATCGCAGGGCGCGGCGAGTCGGAGTCGGCGGGCGCGACCGACATCAGCAAGGGGCTGGAGGGGACCGAGCTCAACGACGCGCCCGACGGCGGCGGCGTGCTGGTCAGATCCGTTCAAGAGGGAGGCAGCGCCTCGCAGGCGGGACTGCATGCCAACGATGTCATCGTCGGCGTCGGCCGCACCCCGGTAACCAATATCAAGTCATTCCGCGAAGCGGCCAAAGGAGCAAGCGTGCTGGTTCTCAAAGTCCGTCGCGGTGGCGACACTCTGCTGATTCCGATCCGCTGATCATGCGTCCTTTATCCATCGTGGTACTCGGCGGCACCGGTTTCCTCGGAACCCGCCTGGTCGCCCGGTTGATCAAGAACGGTCACAGCGTCACGGTCCTCTCGCGCGACCGCGAAATGCACAAGCACCTGCTGGTGTTGCCCGGGTTGACCTTGGAGAATTGCGACGTCTACCAGGAAGCGCAGTTGAGCGAGCGATTCCGCGGTAACGACGTGGTGATCAATCTGGTCGGCATCCTCAACGAGCGCGGCTTCGGCGGCGGCGGATTTCGCCGCGCACACACGGAGCTCACCCGCATGGTGCTGCAGGCGGCGCGTTCGGCGAACGTCACCCGGCTGCTGCAGGTGTCCTCGCTGGGCGCCGCCACGGATGCACCGAGCTATTACCTGCGGTCCAAGGGTGAGGCCGAGAAGCTGATTCACGAACAGCATTCCGCGCTGGATTGGACCATCTTCAAGCCCTCCGTGATGTTCGGCCCCGGCGATTCCTTCTTGAACCGGTTCGCCGGACTGCTCGCCGCGATACCGCTGGCGTTTCCGCTGGCGAGGGCCGGCGCCCGTCTTCAGCCCGTGCTGGTCGACGACGTGGTCGATGCGCTGCTGCGCTGCCTGCACGGCGGTGCGTCCAGCAAGCGCACCTATGAACTCGGCGGGCCGCAGGTCTATACCCTGCGGGAGATCGTGGAGTTGGTGGCCAAGCTCACCGCACGGCGTCGCTGGATCGTGGGTTTGCCCGACTTCGCGGGCTGGCTGCAGGGCTTTTTCATGAATTTCGTACCCGGCAGGCCGTTTTCCACCGACAACTATCGATCGCTCAAGGTCGACAGCGTCTGCAAAGAGGATGGTCTGGCCAAGCTTGGCATCCGGCCCAAGTCCATGGTCGCGTCGGCGCGTCAATTCTTGGGCTCGCTGGAAGACAACGCGCGCTTGAGCCAGAGCCGGGCTGCGGCGGGCCGCTCCCGTCCCGACGACACGCACACGCCCTGATCAGCGACCGCCGCAGACGAGCGCATCGCGCGCTTGCTGCGGCATCTTGGCGATCTCGCGCACACGCCGGTAGAAGGCCGGGAGATCGCCGTCGACGGCACGCAGTTCCCGCTCGAACCCCGGCACGCACACGAAATACGTCGCCACGGAGGCCAGATGCGCATTGTTGATGTCATGATCGAACCACGCATCGAAGGGCGCGTGGCCGCCCCAACGTTCGCGCAACGCCGCGTACGCATCGCGCATCTGTGCGAACGCCTTGCGCTTGTCCGCACGCAGCTCTTCCACCGGCTCTTGGGCAGCATAGATCACGCGCAGCTTGTCGCGCGTTGCCCCCAGCAGATCGATTACCTCGAGGTAGTGCTGCTGCTCGAGCCGATGCCGCGCAAGATCCTGGTCGCGGCCCTGGGCCTGCAGCCAGCGCTTCACGCCCTCCTCTTCGACCGTCGTGGCCAGCGCTTCATTGAACGACGCGTCGTTGGCGACGTACAGCAACTGATGCGTCAGCTCGTGAAACACGATGGATGCCAGTTCAACGTCGTCCCACTCCACCATGGTGTTCAAGATGGGATCGTCGAAATGACCGAGCGTTGAGTATGCAGCGGTCCCGGCCACCACCACGTCCAGACCGCCCGCGCGTTGCCGGGCGGCGAACTTTCGAGCCCTCGCCTCGACGAAATAGCCGCGGTACGCCACGCACCCGACGATCGGGTAGCACCACTGCTTGGGGTCCACGGAAAACTCCGGCGCGGCCACCACGTTCCAGACCACATAGGGCCTGCCCACATCCGCATAGCTGCGGTAGCTGCCGTTGTCGGGCAGCGCCAGTTGCTTGCTGGCGAAATCGCGAATCGACGCCACCGCCTCGAGTTGCGAGCGCAGCGTCGCGGGCGTCGTCGGCGCATCGATGACCTGCGTGATGGGTCGGCGCTTCGACATGAGCTGCAACTGCCCCTCGGCACTTTGCAGCAGGTAGCACCCGCCGCTCACATAGCAGAGCACGGCCACCACCAACGCTGCGCGGACGGCCGTGGGGATACTGTTAATATTCACCCATGCAAGTGTATCTGGTTGGCGGTGCGGTTCGGGACGGCCTGCTCGGACTGCCGGTGAAAGAACGCGACTGGGTCGTCATCGGCGCCACGCGCGAAGAATTGCTGCGCGAAAACTATCGCGAAGTGGGCCGCGATTTTCCTGTTTTCCTACACCCCAAGACCCACGAGGAATACGCGCTGGCGCGCCTGGAGCGCAAGGTGTCACCGGGCTACCGCGGATTTGCCGTGGAGTTCGGTCCGCAGGTCACCCTGGAACAGGATCTGGCCCGCCGTGACCTGACCATCAACGCCATGGCGCAGTCCGCGGACGGCACGTTGCTGGATCCTCACGGTGGCAAACTCGATCTCGAAGCGCGGCTGCTGCGCCACGTTTCGCCCGCGTTCGTCGAGGATCCGGTGCGCATCTTGCGTGTGGCGCGCTTCGCCGCCCGCTTCGCGCCGCTCGGCTTTCGGGTCGCTCCCGAAACCAACCAGCTGATGCACGCCATGGTGGAGCGCGGCGAAGTCGACTCGCTGGTCGCCGAGCGCGTCTGGCAGGAAACCGACAAGGCGCTCAAGGAGCCGTGCGCTGCCGAGTTCTTCCGGGTGCTGCGCAACTGCGGCGCGTTGCGCAGCATCTACCCGGAGATAGACGCCCTGTTCGGCGTGCCGCAGCCTGCGCAATGGCACCCGGAAATCGACACCGGCGTGCACACGCTCATGGTCCTCGAGCAAGCGGCGCACTTGAGCCCCGACCCCAAGGTGCGCTTTGCGGCGTTGGTGCACGATCTCGGCAAGGGCACGACGCCGCGCGCCGAATGGCCCAGCCATCGCGGCCACGAGCAGCGCAGCGTCGAACTGATCGAGACCCTGTGCGAACGCTTACGCGTGCCGGGCGAGTACCGCGACCTCGCCGTGATCGTCGCGCGGTACCACGGCAATGCGCACCGCGCTTTCGAGCTCAAGCCGAAGACCATCCTGGAAATGCTCGAGAAAGCCGATGCGTTCAGACGGCCCGAGCGCTTCGCTCAAGCCTTGCTGGCCTGCGAGGCGGATTCGCGCGGCCGCTTGGGGCTGGAGGACGCGCCGTACCCGCAGCGTCCCTACCTGCACGCTGCACAGGCCGCGGCAGCTGCGGCCAAGCCGGGCAGCGCGGAACTCGGGCGGTTGGGCGGGCCAGAAATCGCCGAGTGGCTGCATGCCGCGCGTCTGCGCGCCATCACGGTGGTCCGCGACGGCGCAGCCCCTCATTGACGCGTGTCCGGTGGATGCGTGTCCAGCCACGCCGTGATGTTGGCGACCGTGTCGCGATAAAACGTCTCGTACAAGGCACGCGACACGTAACCGATGTGCGGGGTCGCCAGCACATTGGGCAATGCGCGGAACGGATGCCCCGGCGGCAACGGTTCGACATCAAAAACGTCGATCGCCGCCCCGGCGATCCGGCCTGCGGCCAGCGCATCGATCAGGGCTGATTCATCGACGATCGGGCCGCGTGACGTATTCACCAGGCGCGCACTGGGTTTCATGAGAGCGAATTCCGCCGCGCCTATCAGTCC
>Ga0116228_10002303_pt1 | contig 16504 bp, 17 predicted proteins | sample S1TSphfallax_2_FD_89694 | JGI IMG/M metagenome (GOLD analysis project Ga0116228, IMG submission 89694) | Host-associated microbial communities from peat moss isolated from Minnesota, USA - S1T2_Fc - Sphagnum fallax MG | ecosystem: Host-associated > Plants > Peat moss > Unclassified | place...
ATGAACAAGTGTAAGCTCCAAGCATGGCAAATCAACATGATGATGCAAATGAACAAGTGCAATCAAATGTTGTTGCCAAGGGTCATCAACAATCAAATATGTTTACAATAAAAAAGCAAGTTCAATAATCATTTATAGTCTTCATTCCTCCCATAGTTCAACACTAGTTTTATGCTTATGTTAATCTTTGCCTTCCTCATTCTCTCACATTAAAATAATGGGTGGGGTTTTTTTTTGGCCAATTTTTTATTATGGTAATACCCCAAATGGCCAAAGGTTTAACCTTATTAATGGTCAATGGTGTGCATGCAATACTCACATTACCTTTGTAATAACCTTATTTATAATCATTGATGCAATACCTTCATCTTTTTAAACAATAAATTCAAAAGTAGTCATTAGTGTACCTACAATACTTTCATGGCTTAAGCCTTGACTTTCATTTTCAAATGTAATACCCTCATCTTTTGTAATGTATTTAAACATTTCAAATCTCTCCCTTGATCTTCTTTATTTTGTTAGTTTAACAACAAATCACTATAAGAGAAATGGGTGTTTTGTAATTGGGCTTGCAACTCAATTTTTGAATTTTAATGACCATTTGCAACTCATTATCTTTTTGCACCCATGAGTGCTATCAAACAAGTTACATGAGTCGCAAGAGATGCAATTCATCATATATACAATCTCACTTTAGTGTAATTCATTATAATTCAGTTGCAACTATGTTGCAACAATTCATTTTCAACTACTATGCAACTCCCTTATGACTACAACCACAATGTCATGTTGACGTCATTTTTCATCCATTCCTCAAAATTTAACACATGACACTATGAAGATTTTTAGGTGATTTAAAATATATATATTGATATCCATCCTCCATTATGATCATCCATTTTTTATGGTCTTGGATTATGACATGTGGCACAATAAATTTTTTTACCACATGGAATATTGATTCAATTTATATATATATATATATATACCTAGGAAGGTAAGTTGGTAGCTCTTACATCCCAACCTATTTACTTACCTACCTACTTACCAACCTATCTAAGTAGGTAGACAAGTAGGATTTACTTTTTTAAGTAGGTAAGTAAGTAGAAAGGTAGAAGGGTAGGTGAACTTAAAAGTAGCCACATAAATTTTTTAATTTTGTTTTGTATTTTGCCTTTAGGGTTAAACTTTTATGACTTCATCCCAACATGGCACATGTATTTTAATGTGAGAATGCAAAAGAAAATGCTTCCTTTATGTAATTTGTGAGATGAGATCTTGAAGACAAAACATATAGGTTAAATTTTTTAGTTGCACTCTAATTACAATTGAGTTACAACTAAAAACATATTTCCCCACATGCTTTCAGTTTGATTTTAATTTTTTAATTAACCTGAAATTTATATTTAACCATTTAACATAATTATTTGAAATGTAATTATTTGATATTAATTATATAGATTTATTTTTAATTAATTAATTAAATTTAGAAAATAATTTAGTTAGTTAATTCAAATAATTAATTATCAAAATAACTATCAAATAATTGATGATCTGAATTCAAATAAAATTTAGTAATTATTCACCTAATTTTCAATTAATATTTAAATTATTTGAAATAATTAATAAATTTTTAATAGCTAATTAGTTCGTGAATTTAGATGATTAATTATTAGACAATTAATTATCCTATTTTAGATATTTATTTATTTATTATCTGTATTTATTTAAAATATTTATTTAAATTTGACTAATGAATTCATATGAATATTTTATTATTCAATTTAATTAGTTATTGTGTAATAATTAGTTATATTACTTATTAATAAATTATTAAAAACTAGTGTTTACGTAATGGCCACATATTAACCAACCAACTGCACAAACAAACTTCATAATTGAAAACTAGTTGGAAAGTTTGTACCTCATGGACAATGGGTACACAGACATGTGGCGTAATTTGCATGTTTGAAAGCCGTATGTTAGTTGTAGAAAAGTTGTTTAATGTGTAACTCATTTTTAATAGTTCTTAACTTAATTGCACATTACAACTATGATGCAACTCTTCAAAAAGTCAAACGTAATTGACTACATGTATAAATACAATGCATATAAATTACCATATACAAAACACATTAGAACTATGGTGCAACTACGTAACAACTAGCTTATTTTTTGACATGGAAATTTATTCATTAAATCACCGTATTTATAAAGTGTAGTTCCATAGGAGTTGCATTTGAATAGTTTTTGAGCTTTAGTTGCAAGGCAATGTGGTCTCCGTGGACACGATTTCTCACAATGAATGTGCAATCACATGGGGTTGCCAAAGAGGGCGTGACTTGGGAAAAATATGGGCATAGGTTTATTTGCAAGGTTGTGCATCTTAGTTGGCCAAATATTTGCTTCTAAAACATTATGCCAAGAGCATGATATTTCCATAAAGCCAAAGAAGCCCATGTGCCCATCTACCCATTAGAAGGGGCCATGTTGACAAGACCATGCATCAATGAATGCACAGGTTTTAAGCCATCATTTTTCCAGGTTTTGACCTACCGAACAAAAGACAATTGCTCGAGCAAAGGCATGAGCCAAACATGAATGAAATAAATTTCAAAGTGATGCATTACTTGAATAAAATCAACATCGAAACTTACATTGGTAAGATTGGCTTGCTCTCCTGGGCATTCCCACACAGGGTGTGGGGTCCATGCCCCCCAATGTGGTGGCCAAACTAAAAAAGGACAATGATCTTATTGATTTAATTGAAGCTAACAAGATCTATTATGCAAAGGGCCTTAAGGATGTGTGGGATAGTTGAAATTGGACAAGATCTTCAAGCAAAAAGGAATGTGAAAAGGAAATCATTCTAGTTGTTCATTATCATGAAATGAAGATGGTTCATGGTTGACAAGTGATCTCACATTCAATTTTCACTTGAAATTTGCATTATGCTTGAAAATTGTGTTGGTAAGTTATATTCATTGATTTACAGGTGTGTATATTCACCTTAGGATTCAAAATATCTCTAAGGAGGTGTTCATAGCGAATGCAATGAAAACAATTTTGGCAAATTGACACTTATACACATGACAATATGTTCAACTTGCATAAGATGCAACGACTCATTATCAAAATGCAAATGGATTATTCAATGATAGTTTTAGTGAAACTGAGAATGAAAGCAAGAGCGAATGGTTAGAGTATGAAGTGATTTGTGGGCATACATCATTTTTCATGATCATTTGGCCAAGTTTTAGCTTAACATCCTATTTTTGGACTAATACACATTTTGTACCATGAGGTTTGTGACATCCATGGATTTTCCATGCCACATTTTTTTGGGTTAATGTAGGTTCCACAAACATCCATTGGCATTGGAAAAAATATATGCAAGGATATATGCTTGTAAAGAATATGAATTTGCAAAAGAAACATATGTAGTTTATGCATCTTGCATTGAACAAAAAAAATGATTAAATGTATTGTTAGTAGATGAAGGTATTACATATGCAATCCAAGCATTTATGCAAGTCTAATTAAACCTTAAGGATTTTTTTTCGCAATACCTTTGTCATATTGCATAATGAACATTCCAAGATTATTTGTAATATACACATGTGGGTATTGCATAAGTTCTATATTGTTATTTTATCCATATGATACCCTTGACATAACACCAATCATAATTTGCAGACCTCATCCTGAAACCTAATGAACCAATTAAGACATTCCATAAACTTAAAAGGGTGTGAAACATAAGGAGGCACCCTTACCTTAAACCTAATACTATAATTATGGTATTTACATAAAGCAAAGTTATACCCTTAAAATAATGTGAAACACAATGCAACAACCTTAAACTTAATACATTCATTACAATATTACATAAAACTCTAGTTTTTTTGGGGGTCAAACAATATTGTTAGGACCAATTTTGAACATCATCCACCAACCCTAACATTAACCCTAAACTTGTTAGGGTATTGCATAATCTTTAGGTTTTTTTGGAGCTAAGCAATACCTTCAGAATATCAAAAAATATGTTAACCCTAACCCTAAACCTATTCCATTCATTAAGGCACCACATCAGCTTTCAATTTTTTTTGGGGCCATGCAATACCCTTGAACATTAGAAAACAATATCCACCACTTGTAAACTAAATATGAAGGTATTGCAATTGAATTAGATTTTTTTGTTGTAATCATATGCAAGGCCACAACTAAAATTTGATGCATCGCCCATATAAAGGTATTATCATTAGAGTATACCCCCAGTTATTTGAAGGTATTGCATATGGGGTTTGGAAAATGAAATTATAGTTAGGACTATCCTACCAACATTGCATATGTCAAATAAAATTACATTAAATTGTAGTTTCCTAATGTGGGTGTTACATGTGCAAATTTGATCATCAACTATTTAATGGTAAAAATTCATGTATTGCCCTTGGAGACAATAATTTAATTGCATGATTTCTTAGAAGTGTGCCTCCATTTTGATTCAATAAATGCATATGCATAGACCAATTTATTTATATTTTTTTCATTTGATGCACATAGGGATATTTGGAAGGTGCCCCTAATCTTTTTATGACATTAAATGTGCAAGGCACAAACCTACCTTAATGCTAATCAAATACAAAACAAGAAATATTTAGGCAGGATTTGGAATTCCTTTCATTTTAAGGGACATATATGTAGTAAGATCAATTCATTTCTTTTATTTTGAAGGAGAGGGAAACTAACTCCTATGTCACAAGAAGTATGAATAAAACTTCATGTTCGTCTCATTCAAGTTTTGAAATTAAATTTTTTTATACAAAAATTCACCACAATTAATTAGTTAAAAAATTGGGGTCAAAGGTTTGATGCAAATTAAGACAAGTTTATAACCATTAAAAAAAATTTAAAATTGGTTGTAAGGAATTAGGGTTTGGGTGAAAGCACATTAAGGTGGAGTACATAATCTTGTCACAAATTATTGGATTATCAATCATGGGCCATGGAACAAAATATAAATGAATAATATATGAAAAGGACTCAGAAAAATAATATTATATGTGAAATGATCATATTGTATGAATTTCATGAATAGATTTTGAATTACCATAACATATTGAACTTTTGAAATGCCAAAAACCTAACATCATAGTCCATATCATATGATTATGCACTCACTATATTTATTAAAATGCGTAATTGAGTGATTTTTTTAACATAAAAAGTAATGTGATGCCATTGATACAAAAGAAGACGATTTTGAAAGATTTTGAAAACCATAAATTGAGGTATACAAGGAAATGTAGATTTTTTTTTATAAAGTCCTTTATTCATTTGAATTAATTATTCAACTTCTCAATTTTTCAAATGTAAATTTTTAATGTAATTATTTATAATTGATAAAGTTTAAAAGTAAAAAATAAAGTTGCTTAGCCTTGCCATATGACTTGTGCAATGGAATTTTTTTTGTTATAATGTAAAATGAACTTTTTTTGTAACACTAATATGGACTCCACATATGTCAAAAAGTACTCCACCTTAGTGTGTTTTCACCTTTTTTAACATTCATTTTCAATGTATTGTTTTTTTTGTCCATGTGTAATCATTTGTTAGATGGGGTTCATATTTTTTTTACTCATTATTCAATTTGGTGGGCTTTTAAAGATGCAATGAAGGTTGGATCTCTATTTGGGGACGATGGATACAACACATATCATACCAAATAATGATATACTTTTTCTTGTAAGGTTTAGGGGTTAATTTTGAGTTTTTTTATTTATTTAAATCGCAAGTGTAAATGATTATTTAAGCATTCAATTATGCTAATTGGTGCATGGACACATACAATAAACTACCATTTGGTTAAGATATCATAAAAAAGATTTCACATTTAACTTTATGATTTCATTCTTCAACTCATGATTAGTCATTATAAATATTTTGGAATGGAATTCAATATTAAAATTTTAATAATGTAGTTGACTAATCAATCCATTTTTTTTTTTTCAAAAGTCCACTATTGATCATGAATGCATTCTTTTCAAAAAATAATTGTGAAAATGTCTTCATAATCAATTTGTTAATGTAGAATGACTCAACATTTAATGTATTTAAGATCACATTATTCACCATAAACATTTAAACACAAAACACCTTGCATAAATTACCATTATGATTCCCAATTTGAACCACCATACCTTGCATTCACCTTTGAGATCATGTCCTAATTTTCTTTTTTGCTTGACATGTGTTGAAAACATGGTGATTATAGTCTATGGAAAAAATAAAAGATGTAAAGGTGAGGCATGTAGTACTTGATTACTTACACAATATGATCTTCATGTCCATCGATTCTAGGGAGATGATTCAATCTTTCAAGGCATGTGAGAGGGAGAAGATGTTGGACCTTTGATAACCTTACTTGTTTGATGATGCATGGACTAGATACTTTTGGGCTTACTATTGCCAACTTGGTAAATAATCTACCCACCTTAAACCATTTACCAAGATCCAAGGGCTTATGAATGTAACATGATATATTTTGTCGATTTTTATTTGAACCTATAAAAAATAACCCATGACCCTCATATGCAACGTGCATGTCCATGTAGGCTTGTGGATGCTAGGACTTGGTCGAGTGCCACACTTGAATCAAGATACCCAAGTTAGCATAGAATCTTACCATGGGGCTTTGAAGTGACGGTTCTTTTAATTTTGAGACAAAAGGCTTTAAGGAGCATCACATTGATTGGTTAGTGTGGAGGTTAACTACGAGTATGGCACAACACTACATGCATCAAATGGAGATGAAGAAGTGGGGGTTCATAAAGAACAAGGTTGTGGCACAATTTGTGGTAGCAAGTGTGGAAAAGGCATTCATGATCCCACACACCAATGTGATTTAGTCAACTTTGGTGGGTGACGATAATGTTAGTGCATGGATGGTGTGGAGCCAACACCATCCTAGTGTCATGTACAATCTTCACACCCCCTTCACCAAATATGCGTCTTACATATGCAAATGGACATTGTGTGGGAATTTGTGCAAGCACTAGGTTTTTGTTTTCATGACATGTACCAACCTTATTCTTGACAATATCATTGAATAGTATGTATAGATGTGGATTCAATTCCTCCACAACCACTCCACACTTATGTAACAAAAAATTTACACTACAAATATACATTCATTCACAACTCTACATTAATTCTAAGAGCACATAAATTTCTAGTTCAATAATACACCATATTCATGGTTATCTTTAATAACAAGAATTTGTAATCCATAACACAATGCCCAAAAACTACAAACATAATTACAATTCATATTCATGGGATTAAAGACCACATTTGATTCACACATCAAATTGAAAATGGAAATTAGTGGATAAGTTTGTACTTCCTTGTTTACTAAAAATTCAACAAAAATAAAGCAAAATCCATGTTCTATGGAAATGTAATCAAAACAAGTCCAATTTGTGGTATTCAACACTAGAATGTGTTGTTCCTATACAAATACCTACATCTCTATTCATACTCCATAAGTATGTATCTACGAATGTCTTCAAATTTCAAAAACTCTCTCCCTTGGGTATCCCCAAGTTGCCATCAACATGAATAAAAAAACAGAATGCAACTAGAATTCAAATTTCAAACCCCTCAAGTGTCCAATGGCCTATTCCTATTTGTAATGTCTTGTAAGCCCAAAAACTATGCAATGTACCTATTCACTTAACATTACTCCCCCCATACTCTAGATTTTGTCCTCGAAATCCTTGTGGAATATCAAAAAAATGAAATGTAGTCACTATACAACATCTTGTGCTTCTAGTTGTTCAATTGTAGCTTTTGTACTCTCATTTTGTATAGCAACATGTGGTTTTGCACCTACTTCTTGTTCTATACTTCTTACCTCCTCTTCCACTAACTTACGCTATGGTTCCACTTCTAGTGGTTGCATCTGTGATTGCTCTACTTCTACTACTGGAATGGTCTTCATTTGTTTTTATTCTTGACCCTAATTCATCTATGATTCTTTATCTCCCTAACCTTTTCCCTTGTGTATCAACAGTTCCTTAACTTGCACCTCCTCCTCTTGAACCATCCCATTGGGCCTTGCTTCATTATCCTCATCTTGGCATGATGTTTTTGTGCTTGTTGGGCTTCCACATATGAAATCTAGGAAGGTTCTTTAATATACCTTGAGCTTGTATATGTAATTTTTATCATCAACTCTATGTTGGGCTAGATTTTTCTCCAACTCCTTGGAAAAATATTCCTCTGCAACTTCCAACCACTCCTTAGACTTCGCATAAAAATCCTTCATTTTGCTCTTAGTTTTCACGAAGGCATAATACTGCAACATCTAATCATAATCTTCCAATCTTTTCTTCACATAGATTGGATCCAAACAATTTTTCCTCTCATTTGCATTTTCCAATCATGCATGTAGCTACTATAGATTCTTTTTATTGCTCTTTATTTTTCTCCGCCATCTTTTCTATATCTACTTCTATTGTTCTTTTAATTTCCTCAAAATTGAGCATAAAAACATTCTTCAAGTTTATCAACTCCATGTCAATTAGTACATTCTCTTTTTTTTTCTCTTAAGTTAGTGCCTCTACTTGATTATTCAAGGCCTCCTTTTGTTGTTTGTAAATAAATAGTTTCTTTGTCCATTTTCTTTTTATGGTTTCCCAAACTTTAACCATCTTCCTCAACTACTTCAATTCTTGAATTTGAAATTTCATTAGCCCTATCTTCTCCTTAAGTTCCTCATTATCCTCTTCAATTATCAATATTAGCGTTTTGATCTTGTGTTCATTCTTTGTCTTCTACTTCCTCTAGATTTCTATATTGTGTTTATACTCCTTCTAGAAGTCCTTCTCCTTCTCAAATTCCTCTTGTAATGATGCCTTATCTTTTTTCTCTATGGCTAGTTTGTTTTTTAGATTGTTCATTCCAAATTGAAGTTCCCCATATTCAAACTAACAATAGCCATGATTTAAAGCAATTAAACTATTTTATCAGCTTACATCACCTTTGCAACCACCTCTTCCATAGATCTTAGTGTACTTGTTTATGTTGTGACATTTTTGGATCTTTATTTAGAAGATCCCAACTCTTGTACTATTCTACTCCCCAACCCAAACTCAAATGGTTGTCCTTTTGGAGATCTTGGTCTACTAGTTGTTATATGTAGCTCTAGTGGTCTAAATGCTCTTAAAAGAGGTTTTGTTCCCATCCTTTCCTTATGTAGTTCATTAGCGTGTGGACCTCCTTGTATTTGTTGTTATTGTTTTTGTTGTTGCAAATTTTGTGGACTTCCATTGTTGTTCATCTAGTTTTCATATATGTCTCCCTCTATCTATGGTTGTTCTTCAACCTTTGGAGATTTAATATCACTCTCCTTCTTGATCTTTTGTCTTTGTTTTCTCATATGTCTATCTTATGGAGTTGACATTTGTGATGCATCAACATTCTACCTCCCTACATGTACTAATGTTGGCATTGCAAATGGTGCCACTTTCCTTCTCATCATCTTTTGGGCCTTTGCCTCTATGCTGTCATGTTCCTTTTTGGCCCCTACTCCCGAGGTTCCACCTTCTTCAACTTTATTCTTCCTCTTTAGAGCACCCCTTAGAAATTTTGTTGCAATTTTTCTTTTGTTTTCCAATGTTATTTACATATCTTCTTTGGTTCTCTTAACCTTGGTATGTGGTTTCTATGGATTGTTCTTTTGTGGAAACAACATATACTTAAAAATCTTTGCTAGGATCATGGTTGATTGACACGTGTCCTTCTTGTCCCCCTTATTTTCCTTGACATATTTGTACGATCGATCCAATTTGCTACACAAACTTTTGAACATAATTTGCACCCAATCTACCTTCTTCCTTTTCTTTGTTCTTATTAGTGTGATGACATTCTTATTCCTAAAGTAAGTCACCATTTCTCCTTGATAGATCACAAATATAATTGCAGGGTATTTCATCGAGTATGGCAAACTCAAATTCTTTGCATTCCACTAATCTCTAATAGAATTCATGGGTTCAATTCTATAACTTGTAGGGCTTGTAATGCTATAGTTTTATTGATTTGCCCTTTTGGGTTTTTTACATACCCCTTTGCATAGACTCTAAAGACATCTATAAGCAATTGCTTGCTAATCACATACATTTTGTCTTTGTAATCAAAATAGATACTTGTGATTTTGATTACAAAATTGCTAAGAAATTCCAACATTATATTAGGAATTGGTGCTTCCCATTTCATATAAAATAGAATGATAAGCCTTACCTTATCAACCCATTCTTCTTCTTCATTGATGTTTTTCTAGGTTTCTAACCTCTCAACATGCTTGTCATAATTTTATTTCATATGTATCCACATGAATCTATTAAGATCCGGAATGTGAATACCTCTTTCCAACAGTGTTGTTTTGTCCAACATGGTTATTTTCCTCCTTGCACTTATAGTTGCTAATGTAGCCATGTTGATCCCCATTATACTTGGTTGCATTTCTTTCGATGGCTACACTCCCGCCTCAAGTACTTCTTTTTCTTTTGTGTCTTTCAATGCCACTTGTCCTTCCACGTATTACTACTCCACGCCTTCTTTTTCATCCAACTCTTGGATTAATACTAGATCCACTAGTGTTGCTATTGAGCCTCCTTGTTACTTTGAACTCCAACCTTTTCTTTGTCTTTTCAAAAACTTTACTATATATGATCTTGACCTATAGATGTCCTAAATTATGGAATGCGCAAATTGCATTTTTTCATGATATTACTTCCCCTCCTCACACTTTGGAGGATGACGATGAATGCGGCGACAATTTCACTGCCAACGGTTGAATATTCAACACTCTAGCCCTCTCCCTTCTTTTCAACATTTTCTTTTTCTCATTTTTTCAACACTTCTCCTTTCATTTTTTTTCTTTATTTGTGTTCAAGTCTCTGTGTTTCCTTTTCCTTCGTTATTTTCCACAATTTTTCTGTTGCGTTTTTTGCATTCATTTTTCTTCGAACACTATAACTTCGAGAAAACACACGACTTCCTACAACAAATGAAAATGACTTGTGACAGTTACCTTGTTTATTTTCGTCCATCAACTTTTTGCATGTTTTTTTTAGGCTACCTATTGTCCTTTAATTAACACCCTATACTTGAAATTATGATGGCCCATCACTGTCACTTTTATGTCCCATGTACATCCATGTGGAAGCATGTCATTTCATCATTGTGAATGAACATCTCAGATTTCATCTTTTGATCGTTCTACATTTGTAGTCCTCTTAGTTCAACTTTACTCACTTTACGTCATTCTCCTTGTACCTTTTTTGTTGATTGTGAGGATACATACGTTGAATTAGCCAATATCACCAATATACTGACTTTGGATTTCTAGACCACAAATTTTTCATTTCATATTTAATAGTCCACCTCAATATGAACCACCAATCCCTCACTTCTATAGTTATCATCCAACAATTTATCCTTCATCTGAAGTTTTGGAATCAATATTGTTTTGACCTCAAGATCTTCCATCCTTTCTTCTTCATTGCCCCTCATCTATGGTCTTTGTGTTACAATCTTCATCTTCCACCTTTGTATCAAAATCGTCTTCCTGAAGTCCACCTCCACTCTGCTCCCAATATACTAACATTTGTTGTTTTTGTTTTTGAATTTCAAATTCCATGTATTCATATGGCTTGAGCTTATTCACATTGACTAACACAAGATTAGTCTCAAACTTTTCAATTATCACCAATAACATAATATTATTTGGTAACACATATTGCACTTTGTATGGTCCAAACCATTTTCCTAGTAAACTTCCCTAGTTGTGACTTACTTATCTTTGGAAACCACATAATATAATCACCAAAATTGAATTGTTTCTCTAGATTTTTTTGTTGATTCCATAATGTTATATTCCATTACTGAATTCCAGTAGTTTCTGTAACTTGCATCCTAGTCTCCTACAACTTCTCCAATTTTGAAACTTTGCTAATCAAAACTTTCATCGAAGTATTGTTTATCTGAATGCCACTTGTAACTAACACTATGTACGATGTGGGCATCAATGGATGCAATCGTACACTAATTAATATGGTGTGTATGTTGTTGCTACTTTGTATGCAATTTTGTATGAAAATAACATTGTTGACAAATGTTCATCCCAATCTATTTTATTTTCATTAATTAACTTGGTCAACATAATCCTAAGTACTTTGTTAGTAGACTTAGCTTGCCCATTCCTTTAAGGATAATAGGTTGTAGAGCTCACATGTTTAAAAAGAAAATGGTTTGTCAAATGTCTGATAACATCATTAATAAAATGAACCCCCTAATATGTGATTATTATCAAAGGACATCCAAATTCGATTAATGTGCACTCATAAAAAAAAATTGTTGTTACAACTACAATATTGGTTTTTAATGTTCTTGTTTCCACCCACTTGGTAGTATAAAATATGTCTACAATAATGTATTTTTTTAAAATATATTTACATGTTGGCTTAATTAGCCCCACAAAATCAAGTCCCCATTTTATAAATGGTTATTTTGGGAGATTCATGACCAAATTTGATGCATTTCCAAACTCCTTGATAGACTCAATTGCAAGTCCAAAGGTGAATACAACAAAAGGATAAAAAATTGGGGTACGTTATTTGATTCGCAATGCTTCGGGGGTAGAGGGGCATGTTGGAACTTCAGGATGGGGACTAGGACGAATGACAAGCAGATCAATTATTCACATGGACCTACACAAACCAAATAACAAGTTGGTTAATGCAGAGTTGGAGCACCTTTGGTGCACGGACGAGCTGCGAGCAAACACATATTCATAAAACTCATCACAACCCAGACTTGGGGGAAACCACCACCTTCCCCTTTATATTATTTTTTGTGCTTGGCCACAAGGCTTACACCCGAATGTCAGTTTGTCCTGGAACTCCCAAGTTGGGAGTCTCGAAATTTTCAAAATTGGGATTCCCATGACTTTGGAGTCCCATAATTTTGTGTGCAAACCTTCGATTGAGATGCGGTCTGAAGAAAGGTTGTAACCCTCATCAAGAGTTTTCCACTGGCATGTGGTAAGTTACCTACATGTTAGGAAATCAAGGCAATTCATGACTTTTAGTGATTAGGAGTCAAATTGGCAATTTGGTTTCTTTTTTTGGTCATAACTTATGTTTTAAGTACTCAAATGGGTCATGTGAGCCCATTTTAAACATCTAAATTCTAAGATTTTTTAATGGTATAAGGAACCTTTCAATCCAATGAGTTTTGACCCTTGCAATCGCCCTATGAAGATTCAAAAGTCCATCATGACTCCAACTCCCAAAGTGGGAGCCCACTTGGGAGTGTGTGGGTTCATTCCCTCACATTTTCCTACACTCATGGGAGCATGAAATGTGACTCTCAGGCTTCACTATTGGCCCACACCTTTGTAAGCCCTTGCCTTGGTCGTGAGCCCAAAGCTAGGGTCGCAACTTTAGCTTTGGGCTCACGACAAACTTTGTAAAAGGCTTTGAATTGCTAATCCTCCTATATTTAGCATGCATAAGATTTATAATAATCATTCACCTTTTTGTACATTGTTAGCCACTAATATCTCACATCCAATATCTTCTTTTGTGTGATTTTAGTTACAGAATGACCTCCTGATGGTCCTTTGTGCAATTCTTTCATCACCATCTATGCTTCTGTAGTTGTCAAACATCTTCGTAGTTTATTGTCTTGGCCCATTTTGTACAATTCACCATTTTTAAATGTGAAAGGCTTTCTTCTCCTAATCAATTTATGTTTCTATTGTACAAATAACGTTGTTTTAATTTTCCCCTCATAAAATCTTTTACATCATTTAGCCATTTAAGCTTTGTGTAAAACAAACTTGCATCTATGGATTGATTTGGCACTCTTGTGGGTTTTGTAGTGTTTGGTAGTCTTGACAAAATATCTACAACTACATGAGTTTTATTTGGCTTATACACTATTGTGAAGTCATGTCTAAGAACAATAAGAGTCACCTAGCTACTCTCCCTGAAACCTGTGGTTTGTTAACTAGATATACCAATGCCATATGGTCTCCATAGAAAATAAATTTATTACCTAGCAGATAATATATGAACTTGTGCAAAGCAAAAACCATTGCTAAAGCCTCTTGTTTTGTAGTGTTATAATTTTATTCTATTATATTAAGAAGTCTATAAGCATACACCAACGGTTGATCACTCTTCCCTATCAAATTTTGAAATAACATAGCTCCTATAGTTAATAATGATTCATTTGTATGAACATGAAACTCCACTTGCCAGTTTGGTGATATCAATATTAATGTTTCAATATACTTTTGTTTGATCAACTCCCAAGCCTTTTGACACTCCTTTGTCTAGAGAAAAGTCTCTATTTTTTTGGTCAATTTAGTAATAGGTGCCATAATAGCAGAATTTTTTTTGATGAAACATTTGTAAAATTACACCATACCATTGAATACTTGAATTTGCTATGGATTTTTGGGTGGTGGCATGTTTACTATTGCTTATATATATTTTTGGATTTGGTAGTTTCCCTTCTTTGGAAACAATAAAACTCAATATCATTCTTGAAAATACCATGAATGTACATTTGTTTCGATTCAAACTAATGCCATTTTTTTGCACTTTTGAAAGCATAATCAGAGCTTTTGCAAATGACTATCCATGTCACAATATAGTATAAAGTCATCCAAAAATATCTTTATAAAATTGTCCAAATATTCTTTGAATGCTTTAGTAACAACTATTTGATATGTTGGAGCTCCATTCAAAACTGTAAATGGCATCACTTTCCATATGAAAGCTTCTTAGTTTGTAACAAATGTAGTCTTGTATTTATCTTCCAGAACTATAAAAATTTGATCGTATCTAGAATACCCTCTAAAAAGGAATATGCTTCATACCCTACTATTGTGTTCAAAACTTCATCTATAAACGTTAATGGGTATGGATCCTTCTTTGTGGTTACATTTAGTTTTTTGAGTTTTAAGTTTTCCATTTTTTTGGGGTACTACCATTATGAGTGACAACCATGTAGCCTCTTCAATGGATTGGATGAATCCAACTACTAACAATTTATCAATATCTTGTTTAATTATTGTAGCATAGTTTGGATTCAATTTGTACTTAGTTCGATGTGTCGGTCGTATAGTCGTATCCAGTTCAATTTTGTGTTGTGCCAATTTTGGTGGAATCCTTTTCAGATCTTTGTATGTCCATGCAAAAACATCTTTGAATTCCTTCAACAATTGCTCCACTTCCAACATTCTAATTATCTCCAATTGTGCATTAATCTTCACTATTTGTGATTCTAAATTAGTTCCCAAGTTGAGTTTCATTAATTGTTGGTCCTCAATTAACGTCCATCCAAATATTTATAATTCATGTGCTTTTACTTTTGTTGGATTTCATCCACTGCAACACTCTCTAGTTGATGACTACGTTTTAGGATACACCTTATCCTCCAAAGCTACTTCTTGTTCATATATGTTGCCAATTGTTTTCTATTATGTGATATGTTCCCTAATTTTAACTCTAAATTACTAGTCTTGTCACTAATATCCATGATCTCCACATTTGTGGTTTTTATAGACCAAATTATATCAAGTAAATTAATTGTTTTTATTGAGAACAATTCTAGTTTTGTAGGAAACATGATATCTTCTTTTTCATTTATGATACCATTTTGATAATTGTAGCACAATAACACTTATTGTCTTCTTACATCACCTCCCAGACTTTTGGTGACAATAATTGTTTTGATTATCCCATTCCAAAATGGTAACAATGTTACTCCCCCAATCATGTGCCACCTTAACATACCTCAACCATGGTCTTATCAATAACATGGAATATTTGGAATCTACCACATTGTTTTGAAGTACAATAAACGTAGTTATGTAAAGAATGTCGTGAACATAAATCTTCATATTTTTAATCAAACCCATTGGTTTTGTGGTTGTTTGATCTATCATCCTCAGATTATATGGTGCATGTTTAGGCTTTGGAAGCCCCAACCTCAATCTCAATTATTTTGTGATGATATTAACTCTATAAGCTCCATCCAACAACATATCTTTTATTGCAGTCTTCCCAATTTGTACTTGGATAATTGCCATATGATTATTTATTGTTATAGTAGCTATCTCTACCTTTAGTACTGAAGAACTAACTTGTTTTTACATGGTTACTCTCTTCAAATTTTGAGTTTTTTTTTTTTGGTTTTAGCTTCTACCAAAGATACTTTTTAAACTCATGAGCTATTTTAAGTAACCATCCAAATTTTAAAGTATAACTTGTTTCCAACATTTGTTGACTAATATCTTGAAAAATCTCTTTTATTATAATCAAATTTTCTTGTGAAATCACTACCTCCTGATATTTTTGTGTCTTTACAAAAATAACATTTGGCATACCTAACCATGTTGTGTTCCATCCCTCCATGGATGTGGATG
>Ga0116228_10002305_pt1 | contig 16504 bp, 10 predicted proteins | sample S1TSphfallax_2_FD_89694 | JGI IMG/M metagenome (GOLD analysis project Ga0116228, IMG submission 89694) | Host-associated microbial communities from peat moss isolated from Minnesota, USA - S1T2_Fc - Sphagnum fallax MG | ecosystem: Host-associated > Plants > Peat moss > Unclassified | place...
AAACTTGGAGAAGCCACAGCATACTAATTATAATCCACTTATGTTCCCTGGTGGTGAAGCTACTGCAATGCAGAAAGAAGAAAAGTGATGGAAACTGTGAAACTAGTACTGAGTACACTGTACCCACTAGAGTTTTAGGTCAACAGTAGATGTGGACTATCACTGTAAGTGATTTCAAAGAAAACCACTACTTAAAGGAAACTCGCTGCAAGCCCCACTAACACTGGGCCAAGTGTGTGCATAGAATTTTGATCTCCACTTTCCAATTGTAAACGTATCCATAAGCAAATTGTTCAGAGGGTAACAATTGAGTATATCTATGGTGCATTGGGGAAAGGATATAATCCATAGTGATAGAGCTATAAGCCTTCCAAAATATTGAATCATGAAAATGGAAGGTAGACGTGTTACCTTGATTCACTGCTGCATCTGAGAGCACTGATGGCAACAGTCCTGGAATCCTGCTGCTGGCTAGTACCCAAATGCATTAGTGTGATGAATAAAGATCAGCAACACAGTTTGGTACACCATTATGTCCAATGTGGCAAAATGGAGATCTGCACATGGGAAGGAGAGATGGTGGACTTACTACTCCAGTACAACGACCCAAATGCCGTGAACTAGGTAAACATAAGAGGCCCAATTATATGGCTGCATCTGAGGATTTCCTACAATGCAGCATCCAGGTATCTAAATGCCAAGAATCACAAAAAAGGTATACCTCTTCATGTATATGATTGCAAAACTATGAAATTGTATTATGCATGTATTTACATCAATCTGTGGACATCAAATGCAGCAAACAAGTCCAGTGAGGAAAGCAAGGCACTGATCATGACATTGCGAATTTGTTCTTAACCTATGATGTCAGACTTGTCTGTGACAATAGTATCAAGATCGTATATTACTTGCAACCAAATATAGGTTTCTGAATGTACCTCTATGGTTCAACTGTAGTGTAACATCTTTGCAGAATAGCACCTCCATCATTTGGGGAGCTTCTCCAGATTTTTCCTCACATTCAGGACAGCCTCAGGAGTAGGCTCCTCTGAAATTTTCTTAGAAGACATATTATTCAAATGGTGCTCTTAAATCAAGCATCAGTAACATCATAGTCCAGAATTGGACAATCCAATCTCAGATTGGCAGAATTACTCACTAAATCCTATCCCACAGATATGTTGCAAATCCCTGATTGATGTCCTTATTCCACCACCATTTTAACAATAGTGAGAACTTGAAAATCTATGAATATTGTGCATGTCTCATATACTCTTCAAGCTCTTTACAGTAACAAAGCTAAAGGCTGTCTTTGTCGCCAAAGTTTAGACATTCTCCTTGCCCTTCACAGTAATATATGCTGTGATGAGAAATATGAGAAAGCCAAAGCACATGAGGACACATCCACCTACAATTCGGATGTACTTTACCCGATTCCTTGGATGCACAACTTCCTCACCATGCAAAGGAGCCTCAGTATCCTGCAGGACTGGCAGCCTATGTTCACCAAGTTTATTGTGTATCAAAATTAATCCTGGTATAATGAAAACCACCAATACTCCACCAGTAGATCCAACAATTGAAAAAACCTGCAAAAGAGCAAACAATCTCAGTGAGATTTCTTCATCATAAACTCATGTTCTGTGTTCTGTGTGTGTCCTGTGGTGTTGGATCTCAGAAAAAACCACGTTTAAAGGTGTGAGAGATGTTACACTTAATTGTTCTGGCAATGCTCAGCTATCCAAAGTCTCATTTACTAGATTTGCTCTCAGGTCAGCTTGCAATTGGCTGCAGGAGATGTAATTCCACTTGGGGCATATTTATTAGTACCCAACTTGGTATGGCCACACTCGGTGTTAAGGGCTTGCAACTAACATCACCTTAACATAAGCAAAGTGCAACAAATCACAATACCACAATTTCTAACACTGCAAGTTACCATCAACCTCTTGAACATTATTTCAACATGACACATGATGTTCATTAGTAACAAACATTGAGCTTTTTTTTGCAGTTTGCAATCTAGTCCACACCTACAAAAGTAATATTTGCCCCCTGTTGTAAAAAAGAGAAAAAGAAATGAGGATAGACAAGGATGCATGCTAAAGATTGGGTTAATTTGTCATTTTTTGAGACTTTAGTTAAACGATGTTAAGCTCTGAAACCTACTTTTTCAAAGATTTAATGTTACTTAACAATGGCTACTAACATCATCTTAACATCAATGCCATGTCATATGCCACCTAAAATTTAATGTTAATTAAGATTTTAGGTGTGGACTAGTAGCTATGTTTAAGATCCTTACACACTAGCCTAACATTGGAGATAATACCAGGTGTGGCCAATCCAAGCTGGATTCTCCAGGCCAACAGTCAGTGAAAATGTGAGATGCTGTTGGAATTCCAATCTTTGTCTGGAAAAATTTGGCAACCACATTGCTCTCCTTATGGTTGTAAAAAGGTTCTAACATCGGATCACTAACTAGTTGAGAAAATGGTCAGTAATACCTAGTCTTTCATCATTTCTCCTCCAGGCAATTCCAAGCTTCAGGTGGCAAGGGAAACTTACAGTTCCCAGATCAGATGTCAATAAAGAAGTTCCCAAAGCTGCTCCACATAACACAAGAGTCAAAATGACATGCAGACTCCATGAAAAACCCTCTTTAATCCTCCCTTGAAGGACATATCTTGTAGCATCGTCCAATATAGTCCGGCAGGGATAGTGGCACACAGGGTAGCAAACCATGGACACCTGAAAGATAGAGAATTTCATAATGTCAGATATACATATATAGATCAGATCTCTGCTGACAACTTACAAAAACAAAGGGTCCAATTGGAAGTGTAATGAGATTTGTAACTAGACATACCACAGCCATGCCAATGCGTGAGAAGTTAATAAATGGATTACTGCTTCCAAAGCTCTTGAGAAGATCGCTCTCTACATCAGGAAATAACAGATACCCAAATTCACCAACCTGCACATATTGCACAGACAAAGAGAAGTCATATATGAGGATGTATCTCTATTCTGCCCAAAAGGATGGACATGGATTAAAGCTGGAGGTTTGGTGGAACAGCGGAACTAAAGCAGGCTCCAGATCCTGACCTCCCTACTAAGGTTAGAGCAGCATAACAAGGTATGTTACAAGTAACACTAACCAAAAAGTTGTCTGCGAGTGTGAGTAGGTAAGAGCCCAACAAGGAGATCACTGTACCAGACAGTAGCCAATAAAGCATGTGGTCATGGAGATAAGAATGACCCCATCCATGCATTTCACTCTGCTTGACCCCTTTTGCAAGATTGGTGCCTCATTTTCTGTGGAAAGAAGGGGCTCACGCAAACCCCAATTCCAGCCCTCATGAAAAAATGGATTTGGTTCATCAGCAAGCTCTGCGAAAATGGGCATAACCTGACACACCACTTGACTGTCAGCTAATTTCAGTCAAGCATGTCTGTGGATGTAGTCACCCTGAAAATTGAAACTTTTTTCTATGGATCTTTTTGTAGTCCATACCAAAATTCTTCATACCTGAATGTGACAGTGGAATGAAAATACAACGATGTCCACACCTATCAAAGCATGCATCCCCCCCCTGAAGAAGTTCACCTGAAGACAGCAACTAAGCAAGCATACATCACATTGTTCTCTCCTCAAACTGTAAAAGTTGGACAGTGCCTAAATATTGAGCAAACAAATCCCCTCACTAGAAGTTTTGGCTTTCTTGATAAAGACATCATCAGTTCATGCTCTTTCATTGCATGATTACGAGCTCCAAGTATTCATCAGCTTGAGAAAATTATGTCCATATAAAAAAGCAGCCTCTGTGCCAATGGAGACACCAGACTTACTTGCTGTGGAATGCCTTCTTGTAAGAACTTAGCAACACCTATTATTCCCAAAGTGACAGTCAAATATGTGAGCATTGTTACCTGCCAACAACACCAATAGTCACGAGGGGAGTAATACAAATATCCCCATTCTCCTTGCCCCAATTCTCTTCCCAACTTCAAATTACATCTGGTAAGATATTCAGATTGACAGCAGGAATACATTCAGGTCATTGCAGTCAATTGATCTCTATTTCCACAAATAAGTCTTCTAGAAATAGGTTACCTGAATCAACATTGAGTTTAAAGCTGCCTGGAAGCTCTGTCAGCTGCAATTTCATATGAGCACAAACCCAGCGACAAAGTTTGAACACTTTTGAGGGAATAAAAAAAAGCAGCAGCAGAAAGTGTACCGATATTGTGCTACTCCATTTCAAATCCTGTAAGCTTCTCTTCAAGGAAAGGGGCAACACCACCAGTGTTGCAAACAATACTATCACGACTCTGAAACAATCCAACATAAAGATTTTGATACATAACCAAACTTCACATTGCAGCTAGAACACTCACAAATTCTTTAGACCAACCTCCTGAAAGAATGCAGTGTAACATAGCAAAGACCAAGAGAATGCACATGGTGCTCATCTATGTGCTCTCTAGCTAAATATGTGTCTTTGCTCTGCACATGTAACACCCTGGCCTTAGTTAGACCAACTCTGGCAGATCAAGAGTTGGTTTCAGAAAATTATCAGACTTAATAAGCTCCAGAATTCCCTTTGCAAAAGAATATTATGAACTCAAGTGGTTAAGAGTTAGTCTGCAGACAAAGTCACAGCAAATAACAGGAATTGTGCAGCAAAGTCTCTATTGAAAGTAGATCATAGAGAGCAGGACCTGCGATCTGCAAATAAGCTGTTTTCTCCAAACCAATCAGTGAAAATAGGTTCGAAAACATCCCCTAAATGCAAATATCACAGATTCCAACCATCAGTGTACTGGTAATACACCAAATATCTGTAAAGAAACACAGGATACTACTTTGAGGTAAAGCCCATAGGATGCTTGCATGCTGTGAGTTGAAAGTCACATCCATTCTTTTTGCATAATTGTGTTTGAGTCCATAAGTTCTTGCGAGTGAGGCTATCACACTGATAAATTCCTCTCTACCCATCGTGCTTTCTATCAATTCCAGTAATCTCTCAGTCTGTTACTTACCTATACATTGGTCATGTGATTCATCTACAGGGCAATGCAATTGACAGTTGTACATACCTGTGATGATGAAATATGAAACCAAGGAGCCACCAAGAAACACAAGGATAGTAATAGATGTGACTATGGCCATGCTGGGTCCAAATAATGCCACTACTAGATCCTGAAATTGGACACCAAATTTCATATCAGATTTTGAACCTGGGCAGCATGTGATGTTTGGACACAAAGTCAAGTCCTCATCACTTCAGGGACTCTGAGAACTTTCATACAACAAAGGATGTTTGGGTCCAAGAATGACTGAAACATACAACAAATTCAAGATTCGGATGCTTCTGCTGTGGTATTCCAGAAAATGCTAAATTTCCGTATCATGGGTGCAGTCTTCTATATGTTGGTTCATGATCTAATGAGGCCAACTGGAGCCACAGCTTTGCTGAGTTGCCCATGACATTGCCATAGAATTGTCACAGCACTTAGAAGCATACTCCAATTTAAGCTTGCAATAGCATCTCTTTGCCCTAACCCAGACATTTGCTACTTGCAAACTGAACATCTCTGTAGTATTTGTATGAGAAAGACTTGAATTTCTTATGAACTAACAAACTATTCTTTTAGTTCACAAAATTCCATTGAGATGATTCCTGCAAAGGTATCACATTTCCGGAGCTCCATAAGCCACGGAGATGATGGGAAAGGCAAAGAAACCTGGTAAGATTTGGTCTTGTATTTCTCTGCGGTTCGGATCAGGAGGAGTAGTGCTCCAACTTCGACTAGCCATATTATCCCAGTGTAGAACAGGCCCCCAAAGACACCAGTTTGCCTACACACCCAGAACCACTTAGTAAGATCAATCAAAGAGCACTTGCCGCTGGTGACGCAAAGTCGACGATCTTTTGCAGTGTAGAAGATTCTCTCTATTTGTGCATCATGGGGTTCCATTATACCGCAGTGCAGCGCTTCATGATCTCAGAGTTTCCAAAACGGAAGTCGCCATCATCGCACAAGACGCAAATGCACGAGTTCTATCGCAGATACAGTAGTTTCAAGGCTTTTGATGTTTTTGAAAAGCTTTGCAACTTGCGTCGGCACTGAAGTACACAAGATCTAGTTGCTCCGTGTGTGTGTTTTGTCCTCTGTCTCTGTCTCTGTCTGTATCTCTCCGTGTCTCCCTCTCACTATGCGGCGATAAAGGTTTGCAGAGGCAACAAACAATAGGAGGTCGAAAAGGATCCAAAGTCACGGACCTGAAAGCGTATGGGAAAGACAGGACGCCAGAACCGATGGCTGCATTGCACATATTGAAGACTGCTATCCACGGCGAGTAATTGCGGCCGCTTTGCTTCAAACCAGCCGCCATGCTTGCGGCGTCCATCTTCCCTTCGCACGGCCTGTTGATGCTCTAGAGGTATCAAAGTTTCCTGGAATTCTTGATTACTTCTTCTCTTGTCTGATGCAGAGCGTCACACTCTAAGCTCTGTGACAGCCAAACTGCAATCTATTCCAATACTTTGAACAGCAGAAAAGTTTACAAAGAAATCCAGGGAAGCTTGTTTGTGCTAAGTCTGATACTTGTTTCCAAGATTCCAATCCTACAAGCAGGGGAGGAACAAACACAAAAATGAAATCTCGTGTTTGTGTTCCTACTACTTCTTTTCGCAAAACAAAGCTCGTAAGCAAGAACTCGGTGCAAACTTCCTAATAGGCGCGTCTTTTTCCTCTCTGCAAGACGAGTGCAAGACTTCAAAAAACTACACTCTCCCTGAGCAAGAAAACCAATATTACTAATACTTTGTGGTGCCTCCTCGTCGTCTTGCTAAACGCAATCCTTTAGAATTTGATTCTAGCATCTGCAGCGGCAGCGGCAGCAATGAAGACAAACTGATGATGACGATGAATTCGACTTCCTGTAAGTTTTACCACGTGATTGTTTTGTTTTTGTGGCCAATTTCACATGCACAGACATAAAAACAAAGCACAATATCATAAAAACAAGCCCCGAAAAAAAAACAAAACAAAAAAATTCCTTATGCAAAAGACGTGCAGATTTAGTACTTACAGATTTTCAACAGCAAAGAACCGAAGGCGAAATTTTCCACTGCACAAGATGTGGAAGATCGTCGCCGCGTGCCGCACTGGTTCTCCCAAAACACCCGCCGTGCGGCTACGCCAATGAGAGACAGAGAACGCTAAGTTACAGAATTTACGAAGAAGTGATTGCGGAGAGAACGTCGTAGGTGGGGGTAACCAATATTACAAAGTCTGAAACAGTTTCTTCATAGATTCGTCCTTTGTACTTTTTTCCCGTCCACGTAATAGCTCGTCCACTGGGATGTCTTTATGAGTAGATCCTAATCTGAGCCTCATGCGTGGCAGTTTTCCAACACTTATCCACGAGGCACGACAGCTCACTTACTGATTTGTTGGCTTTTTTTTGTTTTTTTCTTGGTTTGCAGAAGTTGCTTTCTGGCTCCCCCCCCCCCGCCCTTTTGTCTCACAAACAAAACAAGGGTTTTTTTTTCAATTTCTTTAGTATTTGATAATTCTGCAACTTCTGTTTGTATTAAGATACATAACCATAGATAGTAGATACCCTTTCAATTTTTTTAAACGTGGAGCTCTAAAGGCATGTCTCTTGTGAAGTTATAATATGTTATGTATTACGGAACTGTAAAGACCATGGCTTACATGTGAAGGGCCCATTGGTCCTTCACATGTAAAAGACTGCTCTAGAAACTACCCTTCACGTTGAAAGAGTGACCATTAAAGTGCCCTTCACAATTTGAACACTCTTTAGAAGGTTGTCCTTCACCAAAACAAAACAAAAGAAGCATGAACTTTGTTCTATAAATAATGTTCACTAAATGTTGGGTAAGCAAGAAATGACCTTTTTATTTCCTGGTAAATTTCAAATGGATGTTGGTGATGGAAATTTAAATATTTTATTGGGGGGGGGCGGGGGGGTGGGGGGGTTTAAAGCTTTCAGATTATTTTATTGAAGGGGAATTTTCACATAGGTTTGGGTGAAGTTATGATCAAATAAGTGCATGCATTAAGCCTCTAATTGGTTAACTAGTGAATCCAACTACTTACACTTGGGATTGCACCAATGGGGATGGAGGGAATCATAGGTGAGTAACAGGAGATACTCTCAAAACTCATGATCAGGATCCCTTTGAACTTACCACTCCTTTGTGAGGATTCTCACATTCAAATTCCAAGATTTGAAATGTTTCATTCTTACTTGAAAAATCATATTTTAACTTAAATGTTGTTTTATGGGTACCTACTTGGTCATTGTGAGTGTAACATGAGAATGCATGTGTTAGTGTTGTGTGAAAATCTTTGTTTAGTTGACAAAACGTAAGATCCAACCTCAGGTAGCACTTGCTTGAAGTTCAATCCAGCTCAAGCATATCATTTGATTCTGGCTGAAACATTTTACCAATTGTAATCACATTTATGAATGATTTGATCAGACCACCAAAGGCTTGAAATGGAGACAAAATTAACATCTACATCTTGTACGACCCTCTTTTCTTTCACATCTTTCCATACAAAGTATATTTGCTCCTAGTCCAGGAATTGTTGCAAGCCTCACAAGTGATAATGGATGTTAAAACATAAAACATCAAAGTATATTCCATCTCAAACAACATCTCCTGATATTTTTATCACATTATGTGATTTAAAGAAAACAGTTGCCCTTCAAATTGAAAGATTTCACAAAATTTTGCCATTCACATGTCTTTAGGTTCCCATAATTTTTTGTCCTCGCTGGAGGGGCTAGTTGCCATTAAAGGCTTCAAATTCAAGGCCTGACTCAAGCCCCTGACTGCTATGTTGGGTACAGAGCTAGGTGAGCCCTAGGGAATTCCGAAAAAGCCATGCATCTGAGGAAGGTAAAAATGAAAGTTTTGGTTTGGGCCTTGGGGAAAATCAGAAAAGATTCCCTGACCTGGGGTCCCTGGACATATTTTGTATGCTCTCCGTGTCTTGTCTAGAGCCTTGAGGCATTTCGTCTTGGGCGTTTAGCTACCTAAGTTTATTCAGAACACATGTTAGGAACGAGTGTATAAAGTTAATCAATATTTTTTACATCAGCATATATTACATCCAAAAAGGCTATTGATGAAAGCATGATTTATTATGAATCTGGCTTAGGCACCAAAATATCCTCTTGGCTTCGACTCCTTGGGCGTGTTTTAAGTAGGGCGTCATGCTATCATGTCCAAGATCCCAAGTAACCAAGGGTCATTTTGTGCAAGCCCCAAGCCACCTTGTCCTAGACCCTAGGCTGTTATGTCTCAATTCCAAGAAGTCTAGGATCATTCTATCCTAGGACCCTAGGTTACCCAAAGGGCCAAAACAAGATGCCTCGGGGTTTAGGAAATGGGCCATGTCATTTTGCCATGTGGGCCCATGCAACCATCTGTTGGGTCCTAAATCACTATGTCTTGATCCTTTGACAGTCAATGATTATTTGTCATAGGCTCTAGGCCACCATGTCTTGGGTCCTAAGCAGCCTAAGGTCCCTTTATCATGGCTCTTGGGCCACCCTTTCTTGGATCCAGGCATCCTAGGGTCAACTGTTGTCATGGGCCCAAAGCCACATTGCCTCGGCCCCCAAGCCACTTCTTGTCATGGGTCTCCAACTGTTGGTTGTACTGGGGTTCAATCTCAGCCCTAAGCTGCTTGTCCGGGTTGTCCAACGCCTCATGTATGCACCTCCCAATAAAATGAAATTCTATGCTTAAATGAAATAAGATTGAAAGATCTGGTCTTTCAATAGCCTTACTTGGTCTTTCCCCTATTTTCTTTCCTTCTTCATTTCATCTCTTTCCATTTTTGTCCCATCTTTATTTTTCCTCTCTCAATTTTTCTTAATGATAATAATGCGAAATAATGAAGTAATGAAAATTGGTTGCAACTTCTTGGCCTAAAAAACTGTTACAGGAAATTCTTGCCCTTTCAAAACTCATTGTTTTATTAATAATTTGAGGCCAAGCAATATGATAAAAGTGTTCAAAATTTCTATGTATTGGCCTAAATACATTTTTTAAAAAAAAGTTGCATTGTTTTTTCTTCTAAATATCACCTTGGGAGTGATGAGATTCTGAAAGTAAACGCCTCTGAGCTCCACCTTGGGTGGGCACTTCCTTCCAAAACCTCACTCTTTGGGCATTATGCATTTTTGCTATACTTATAAAATGTAATTTTACAAAATTCATTCCATCCCATGTGATTTTTGGGCTCTTTCAAGAAAAGGAAGTAGCAGCCTCAATTTCTTAAAACTTTTTAAAATTCATCCCTAGGCCCTTTCTCCCGAACCCACAAGCCAACTTTTTAAAAAATTCTTTGCATCTTTGTCACTAGTTGTGCTTGAGACCCATGACAAGAAGTGGCTTGGGGGCCGAAACAATGTGGCCTTGGGCCCATGACCATAGTTGACCCTACAATGCCTACACCCAAGAAAAGGTTGCCTGGGGGCCATGATAAAGGGACCTTAGGTTGCTTGGGGCCAAAGACAGAATCGTCCAGGGCCTATGACAAATAATTATCAGTTGCCGAAGGGTCACAACACAGTGGTTTGGGGCCCAAAACACAATCGTATGAACCAACATGACAAAATGGAATGGACCTTAGGTTACCTAGGGGCCAAGACAAGATGGCCCAAGGTTTAAGAAATGGTGGCACATATATGGTGGCAAGATAGAATGATCCTAGGCTGCCTGGAATTGGGACATAGCAGCCTAGGGTTTAGGACATGGTGGCTTGGGGCTCACACAAAAGGACCTGTGGCTACTTGGAGTCTTGGACATGATAATCTAGGGCCCTACTTAGGACATGCCCAAGGACTTTAAGTCAAGAGAATATCTTGGTGCTTACCCCAAGCCTAAGCCAAATTCATAATAAATCATGCCTTCACGGATGACCTTTTTGGATGTAATATATGCTGATGTTAAAAATACTGATTAATTTTGTACACTTGTTCCCAACATGTGTTCCCAATAACCCTAGGTAGCTATGGGCCCAAGACCAAATGGCCCAGGGCTCAGGACAAGACACTGAGAGGATACAAAAAATGTCTAGGGACCCCAGGCTAGGGAATCTTTTCTGATTTTTCCCCAGGCCCAAGCCAAAACTCTCATTTTTACCTTCCTCACATGCAGGGCCTTTTTGGAATTCTGTAGAGTCCCTGAGAGCGAGCTAAGCAACGCACCCAACATAATGGCCAAGGCTGGGCCCATTCCAAGACATTATAGTCTGGTGTGGCAGATTCAACAAAAAAAATTTAAACACATGTTCATACGCATTTTGGTCAATATTTTGAGTGTACAATCATCATCTGAGGATTATGTCATAGAATGTGATGAAAGAAAATGACATTATCTTCCACCCCAGACCTTAATGTTATTTTGAGGCACTTGGCTTTGGCCAGCCAATCAGACTACTGTTCTATTTGTAAAGCACTCGGAACCTGTTACCACCTCAAGAAACATGTGTCCCCTACTGGGCTTGCCACGTTCCAAGCTGGAATGGGCCCAGTGCGGTATGTTCCCAGGGTCCAAAGGGTGTTGTTATATTGTAGTATAGTATTTTTAAGTAACCTGCTTTGGCTAACTATTATGGCCTTTCCGTGGCTACTATTATATTCCATAATCAGGCTCACTATTTTCTCTGTTTTTATGTGGAAATTTTCCTTCTTATTTTTTGATTTTTAATTCTCAGAATTGTGAAACTAGTGGTCAGAAATAGGTGGCCAAGGCAGATTACATTCAATAACATGTATTGGGAGTGGCATTCCCAGATATATAGTATTCACCATTTCTGAATTTACATTGACATTATTTGGGAAGCAAAATTGTAATTAGGAGCATTTCAATTTTGAAATTTGGAGATACCACATTGCTCTCCATTTTCAATATTGAAATGCTCCTAATCATAATAAACCCTTTTTAAAATCCGAACATGTCAATACTATTCACAACTCTAATGAAAACAAGTAGATGAGGAAAAAATACCCAGATGACTTGATCCACTTTGTTGGGCCAAAGTGGACCAGCACCCACCCGCGTACCATGCCAGATGGATGGTATGCATGTGGACAGAATACGATGTATGTGGACAAGAAAACACAGTTTCATTGTATTCCTGTCCCACAACTAACCATGGTGGTTAGCTATGTACTGAACCATTCACGAGCATCTACCTGACATAGTTAGGTAGCACTATCACTTTTAGATTTTCTTTTTTTTTCCTTTTGTAGGGGCCAAGTGGGGAAAAAATAGAATATCTATGATCCAAAACAATAAATATTCTATTTGTGATCAAATACTCACCATGATATTGAACATACATTCTAACACACACAATTCAATGTACAGAAGCTTTTTATGTGCAGGAGTATTTGTATCCAATGTGTCAAAAAAATTGCTTTGCATCAAGCAAAAAGGCCATTACACCCAAAAATAAAAATTGAAGCCCATGTTATAACTAATTCATAGTTATCACAATAGGTACCCAACAAATATAGTTCAATAGGTACACATACCTTTATGAAGGGATATTAACCCAAGTTTAAAATGGTGACCATTAGTTTTGCAAAATAAAGATGTTGTAACATTCCACCTATTGCAATCAATTCAAAAAAAAAATGACAAAGATACACCCTATGGAAATGAAGAGGATAAATCTTCTAGTAAAATTTTAACATTTTTCTATAGTAGTTAAAATTCTTTATATTTTGGACCTTTCAAGTTTTGGGACATTGCTCTATTCTGCACGACAGTCCAATAAGTTTTTAAAACTTCAATTCATGCACCTAGAGCTTTTTAAATAGCTCAAAATGGATAAAATATAAGGAAGTTGTAGGGTTGGAAAGTGAAGGGAGAAATTGTGTTTTGTTTTCTCCTTCAGAAATCTGATTCTCTTCTTACTTCCTTTTTCTATTGTTTATTCCATATCATTTGCCAAAGTTCAAATTTCATCAACAATATAAATATAAGTGTTCTAGTACACCTTGCACCTCTCTTTCATTCTAAAAAATGTTCATAACTCTTTTTTAAGTAGTATGGCAACTAGCTAATTTTATTGACTTAGGGAATTTTATTTTTCTCCTAACATTTTTTCAATGAAATACTAATAGGAGATCAATTTAAAGGACCATATGCTATGGAAAAACCATCTACCTCAAAATGTTTTTTCAGAAGATGTTTTGTAAAAGAGGAAATTTTTGAACGGAAAACGGTTTAGTTTTTTTTCATATGTTTTCAATGGCCCCTACTCTATTTTAGTTTGTTCAGTTTCAATTTTTTTTTTAAATCCATGGTTTTCTGAGAAGGAATAATGCCTTCCTCTAAGAAGAATAGTACTGGGCGGTCACATCCTAGTTTTTAAAAACTTACAAAAGTTTATTTTTTGCAAGATTACTCTATTTTAGTTTGTTCAGTTTTAATTTTTTTTTAAATCCAGTGGTTTTCTAAGAAATTACAAATTTTTATTTTATTTTATTCAAGGATTAACATTGGGTGGCCGCACTATTGTTTGCCTTCCTTAAGAAGGAATAACACTAGGCAGCCACCTAGTGGTTTTCTAAGAATTACTGAAGTTTTTTTTGGGGAGATAACATCGGTCGGCCACCCCATTCTTCACCTTCCTCACATTAAAACAGAAAAAGTCACAGTTCATCATCTTCAGCTGACAAAACATCTGGACCCAATTGTTGAGTAGAAGTGTTCTAGAGGTCACAATCTACCTCAGTAAGCGTTTAGCCATAGTGCAGATCTGGCTTGTCTGAACCAAAACGTGCCAACATCATTTCATACATCCCAATATCTATGAGATTGCAGAGAATTTTCTCTACAACACTACTTCGAAGATAATATTACAATGAGTGTCGTCTCAACCTCATGAGATCACTCACAAAGTGTCAGACCATCACAAAGTGCCTTCATCACTGGTGGCAGTGATGAAGCTGCCATGACTACTAACCGACTTCATCAGCTCCCAACAGTGAGTGTAGATAAGAAAAAGACACCAGTTCAACATTTCAAGTAATATGCTACAGACATCTCCATCCTGAGTTTCTGTTGCATTTCTGGAAGCTATGGGAAAGACCCAGTTGTGATGTTGGCTGGCACCCAAGAGACATTGCTAATACAAAAGTCCAATTCATACACCCACATCAATGTCTTATTTCCAACTCATTATTGTGAAATACCTCTGTGATGAATGATATGGATATTTCTGACAGCAGGACCAAATATGTCATTTGCATGTTGAGGGTGTGGATATGCAAGTTCGGATGCATACATGTCTAATGAGACCCTCATTAAGCTTCAGCATGTCCTCCAGGGGTGTGAAAGAGAGCTCCATGTCTAGTTGTGTGAACTCTGGTTGTCTGTCTGCTCGCAAGTCCTCATCCGTAAAACATCTGCATGATTACACACCCAAAACTACATAAGCAGGCACTTTCAATTTAAATGTGGGAAGAAGAATCTAACACATTTGCATTGGTATTCATACAGAACTCCAGTGACATTGATCATGCCTGATAGCTGATTGATAATCTTCCACGTTGCAATATACTTGTGGATTTCTCTGTACCCTCTATTGACCTGATCTTTCCAGTGAAGTTACTCTCTCAAGCTGAAGTAAGCAGAACTGTGCCAGTTGGTAGTATCTGCCAAAACCTGACACCATAAGCACCTGCTTAAACAGCTGAGGACTTTGGGGCAATGCATAGAAGTCCCCTGCCTGAAAAACAGCAGGAATGCTCTTCCATTGTCAGAAGTCCCATGAGCTAGAGTCCTCATGCTTGACTGAAGTGCATATCAGCATGAAACCCACAGAGACAAGGACATCTGCAGGTGATGCAATGAAGTCAAGAGGACACAAGAGGACTGTCCTCTGTCCACCCAAAACAAGGTGAATAAGAGAACTTATAATGGGACTCTTTTGATGATCTTAAGAGAAAAACAACAGCACTACAGGCAGCTGGGCAGCACCTGAACATGAGATGGAACAAGATAATCATGAGCACCTTCTGGTGTTGACCTTGTCAGAATGGGAGTCTCAATCTGAGGAAGAAGCAAGCACCCTTCAGTTCTATTTGACAGCAAGTATAACATATGCTTTGAACCACAAGAGCAACAAAAATGAAAACAGGTCTCTGTGCCCTCAACTACAAACAGACCTGAACAAAGTAAAGGACATCTTCCAGATATCTTTGAATGAGCCTAATCATTGAATGGTGGAGCCGTAAATTTGTGCTCATCTGGGGCCACTGAAGGTGAAGGTGGCAATACCTGTCATTCCCACCAAACATCTACAACCCATTCATGTGTCCATATCCTTTCTTCAGGTTTTCATTTCATCTGATGTGAAGAAGGAAACAGCAAGCACAACATGAGAAGATGCTCAAAATCAAGAGGAATCTGAGGCAAACTTCTTCAGTGGGTAGTCACCAAGAACGGCAGAGCCACACACACTTGATTTAACACCTTAATGCTCTCTGCAACAACCTATACACACATCCACTCATGTTACCACCTAAATTCTTCTCCAGTGTCAGAATCCTCCCTGAAAAGCATGTCATGGCCTCCTCTGGCAACTATTCCATCAGTACATGTTGACTAAACCCTACGATTGGCAACATTGGCAGAAGACTGACCCTGAATGTATGCAAACCTCCACAACCTTCAATTTAAGTCCTAACAGACCACATATAGAAGTGAGCTGGTAGTCTTTGGCTTTGAGACTAATTAAGAGAACTGTCATGGAAGTCAAATGATTCCATGCAGAAAAATACATCAGTTACAAGATTACCTCAACCAATCCAGTGGCCATTCATGCATTGACAACCTCTTTTGGATGAAGGTGCACAGTCCCTCAACTGCCACTACACATTCAATACACAAGCGCTCTGCTGTCTTGTGTGTATCTGCAAAATTGATAGGATCTGTAGTAACCTGCAACAGAAACCAAGCTATTCCATAAAATAGTCTAAACAAACAAATTATGAACCTGGGTTGCTCCTACTCTAACTCCTCAATCCATCCTTTAGTAAAATCCTTTCAAACTACATATTTTGCAAGAAAAATATATATCTATGAAGAGGAAACTCCACAATAAACGTTGTGAAGGTAATTGCTTTTGTCAAGATTTTGTCACATTTCCGGAAGGAAAGCAAAAAGCTCAGCCATAATGTTGTCTACCATTCAACAGACATAGCCAAGCATCCGTCAATTGTATCCTCATTTGACAATATACAATAAAAAAGATGTCAGCCACTGCTAACATGACAACCAAGAGCCTCTTCCCTAAGGTAGGGCCACCCTGTGAGGACCACCCTGTGTACTTACTGTGCCCCCCCCCCCCCCCCCCCCCCCCCCCCCCCCCCCCCCCCCCCCCACCCCCACGCCCCCACCACCTACTCACCCCACCACCCCCCACCCCC
>Ga0116228_10002306_pt1 | contig 16499 bp, 11 predicted proteins | sample S1TSphfallax_2_FD_89694 | JGI IMG/M metagenome (GOLD analysis project Ga0116228, IMG submission 89694) | Host-associated microbial communities from peat moss isolated from Minnesota, USA - S1T2_Fc - Sphagnum fallax MG | ecosystem: Host-associated > Plants > Peat moss > Unclassified | place...
AACATCAGGCTGTCATCGAAACATGACATGTTTTCATGTTAGTTTGCTCTAGGACCCTTGTTGTCTATGCATGTAAACCCGCCTTAGGCCACCTTGAAGCGAGCAACACATTTACGATTTGTTGTTGAAATAACATTGGGGTAAATGATAGGGTGCACCAAGAGGATGTTGAGAGATGTGTTGGGAAAATGTTAGTGACATTGGAAAAATCTTGAAGACATTGAATAGTGTTAACAAGATGTCAAGATGTGCCAACCAACACTAGGAAAACACTAGGAGACATCATGAAGGATACTAAATGCACAAGGAAAGGGTAAGTCCAAACATATGCTTGACCAAAAAACTATTAGGACACAAGGAAAAACTCTAAAGACATCCCTTCTAGCAACCTTGGTTATGACAACAATTCCATTAGTTAAAGTTTTAGATAAAATTGGGTTCATCATCGCTTGACTCTTGAGTATAAGCATTAGAGTTTTACATAATTGGGTTCATCAATACTCAAGCATAAACATTAGAGTTTTACATAACATTGGGTCATTTTGTGTCCATGGCTCCATCATCACTTGAGCACAACCACTAGAATTTTACATAAAATTGGGTCCAATGATCATCCCTCAATTAAGATTACAATGATTAGAATTCAAATTAAAATGAGTGTGCATGATCACTTGATTATGATTCCACTAATTAGAATTTTACATAAAAATATAGGTTTCATTACTTTGACTATAATAATTAGAGTTTCACATAATTAAGTTCAGAAGGCATCACTTGGAGTATTAAGTTGTGTTGGTGTGGTTTGGACTTTTTGAACATACAAGCTGGTCCTGGTAACAGATTTTTTCATACCAGGTGGTACTGGAATGGGCACTTAAAAAAAACTTTCATACCAGTCTAGGCTTGATATAGGGTTTTTTTGGCTGGTATATGGCAAGTATATAACTGGTATAGGACTGGTATAAAGCTGATAGAAGGCTGGTATTACCTCAAGTACATACCAGATTCGTGCAGTCTTGATACCAGTACCAATACCAGGAGCAGGCCCATATACCAGACCAACACGGGTATTAACCATTAGAGTATATACAAAATTGGGTTCTATGATCAATTGGTTCTAGCAGGTCGCCAAAATATAGCAATATTCTTAAACTTTTCTAGGTTTCATCTCCAACTTGCAGTCACATTTGGCTAATCCCTCGTGCAGCTAAACCATTGTGGCTACATCATAAAATTGAGCAAAAAAACAAAAAACCATGTACAAATAGAGCTTTATCAACATAAGGTCATCGTTTAATCATTTGATTAGAATAATAGAGTTATCCATAAAGTAACCCTGTCTTTGGGCCTCCTTTCACCCCCTATCCCCCTCTTTCAATGATACTCGCAAAGTAAAGACATTTTATTAAATCTCAGTTTGAAATGCTGAAACTCATCATTTAATGCACGAGGTTCGAGACTAATAATAATAATTGTACAGTTAGGAGAAGTGAAAATATATGTAGCAGCAGTGGAGGCGCTCAGGAAAAAGGAAAGACAAGATGAAACTCAGTTTGTCACCGAAATTGATGGTTTTCTGAGTTTCACCCCCTCTTGAATGCTAATGTACTTTTTTGGAGGTTTTTTTTTAATCTCACCCTGTGTATGACCAAACTCAGGGTTTTTGTGCTGTGTTTTTCTTACTTTACGGATAAATGGATTAATAACCAATCAATAGTTGACTTCAGATACTTAATTACTTTTGCTTAGCAAACTTCTTATCTTCTATATTAAAACCTTCTCTTTTAATTGCTTCTTTCTTTCCCTTGCGAAAAGCCCTAGTGCAAAACTAGGGTTTTAGAGATCTTTTCTTTGGAAGAGTGGACTAAACGTTGTTGTTTAGGTCTTGTACTTGTTGGATTGTGAGGAAATGCTTCTTCTTCCTCCCCCTTTGAGATTCCATGATTCTTCTTCTTCACTAGAAAATTTCTCTGGTCGGTTGCAACGGCAGTTTTTGACAATTCTTAGTTTTTTGAAGTGTTCTACTGCTTTGATGATGGAGGATGATGGAGGAGTATTTGATGGGTCTTGAGATTTGCTGCAATGGCTTTTGTGATCAGATGCACTCTCAGAGCAGTTTCTCCGGAGCTGGATTGTTTTTGTTTGAACAATCTGAGCAAGCAGCCAGTAGCAGCATCAGCAGTAGGTTTTGATCTTTGAAAGGAATCCCTGTTTTTGTCGCTTGTACAAATCTGATCAAGCAAGCAAGCACCAGAAGGTTTGGATTTTTGTAAGGAATCCCTGTTGTTGCTTGTAAAAAACTGAGCAAGCAAGCAATCAGGCAAGAAAGCAGCAGAGTAGTAGCAGGAGCTTTGGATTTTGTGAGGAAACCCTATTGTTGTTGTTGTTATTGCTTGGACAAAACTGAGCAAGCAAGTGGCAAGCAACAACTAGCAGGTTCCCTGGGAGAGACAGAGACAGAGACATACATTCAGGGCCAGAGACATCTCTCTGGCCATCAGCGGAAATAGAGAATAGGGGGTAACATGGGGTCTTTCAAGGGTCATGTGTTGCCAGGAACTTTGTTTGGTTTGGTTGGATTGTGGCATTTGCTGAATTCCATCTTCAATTATGTGAAAGATCCCAAGGGTTTTAGAGGTCGAGTGTGGCATCCACCACCAGCTGCTGCTGCTACAGTTTTTGCGCACGCAGGTCTCAGATACATGGAGTTGTACATCATCATTGTTGGTACCTTCATCGACATGTGTTTGGAGTTTTTCTACTCAACGCATCTGCGATTTGAGGTAGATGGTGCTCTCAACACTGCGCACTTGAATGACTTTGAGCATGCTGCTATGCTCCTCATGTTCTTCCTGTTCGGCACCTGTGTTCTCATCAGTGAAACCACAGGGTACGTTTTGTTGTGCATCTTCTGAGTTTTTTTTCCCTCCTTCTTTGCCCCGTCTCCCCCCCCACTCCACACTTTTCCTCCTTTCTGCAATTTGAGCCAGCAGATATTGAAGTTCTTAGTTATCTTGCAATCAGATTTCTGTACTCCATCATGAAGGCAGTGAAACTCATTGCTCGCATCTAAAGCTTGATATTATCATTGGGCTTGCAATTACAATTAAGGTTTGATAGATTCTTCGTTTGCAAGTGTCAATCTACTGCAGTCCCTTGTGACTCCCTGTCTACAGATGGGCAGTCGTTCTTCCTTTCAGAAACAACATGGCAAACTTTTATAAATGTCAGAACTTGTCAAAGATCAACAGCTTCTGACAGCACTTCTCAAGAATCTAGAAACCCATCTGACCAGATGCACAAAACCCTAAAACTTCTTCTGACATTCAAACAAAGGTTTATGATTGTCACAAGAAGTTCTCAATCCTTAAGAGTTCCCTGTGATACATGAGAGTAGTATGACTTGTTTATGTCAAGCAGTACCATATCTACCACTGTGCTGTTTTGAATCCAGATGAGATTTTCTTTGATGAAGCACACAGGGAGATGAATTCAATTGATATAGGGTTTGTGAGATTTCTTCACCTTTTTTGGCAGGTGGTTGCCACTGCCTGAGGGAGGATTGTTCTGGATTGCAAGCATGGCATTCACTGCAGAGTACCTCTTGTTCTACTTCCATTCAACAAGCCATGCAGGTCTGGAAGGAAGCTATCACGGGATTTTGGTGGTGCTCATAGGGTTGTGCATCTTGGCATCTACCCTCATTGCAGCTTACCCGCAGAGCTTTGCACTTGACTTGGCTGCTGGTCTGGCCCTGACATTACAAGGAGCATGGTTCTACTGCACTGCATATACACTCTATGGCCCTCTCATGCCCACAGGTTGCATGGCTAACAGTGATACGATTGTGTGTGAGACCGACACAGCTGAAAAGCGGGGCCAAGTCTTTGCCAATGTGCAGCTCTCTGTGCTTGTAGTGTGTCTTTGGATTCTGGTGCTCTTCACCTTCGCTATTGCAGCACATTTCTATGGGCATACTGAGTTGTTCTATCCTGATGCGGAGCCCAATGAAATCAGCAATGAATCCAACAGACCTGAAGTTTCCACTTTGTGACTTACACAATTATTCATTATTCTCCACTGCTTCTAATGCAGTTTCCTGCTTCAACCTTCATGTGTCTCAATGATCAGATTGTAGGATAGAAGTTTTCAGGGTCCTGTTGCAGTTTGTGCTCACATAATACCATTCAATCATACCTGTGGTCATCCTGCAAGAGAATTGATTGCCATGGTGCATGTGCAAATGGCATACTTGTGCCCTGTGAGCATTCCAGATAGCAAGTTAATTTGTAACCAGTGGTGGTGGCATCAGCATTATGATGTGAATGTGCAACTGTTGCCTGATCTGGGATGCAGATCAACAGCATTCCTCTAATGATTGATGATATCTGAAAAAGCTATTATTTCAGCTTCTGTTTTCATGCTCATTCTGTGCTTAAGTACCATTCCTTCCTTTTTCCTGTCACAATTGTGCATTGTTACAGTTTGCTGTTTGGAGGAAATACAAAAAGCTGATGAGCAACACATTGAGACTGCATTGGGGCAATTGTGATTTTGTATTCCATTCTATCAATTTTGTTTACTGCTTGTGATGGATGATACTTTGTTCAACTGTGTTTTCTGCAGTGGCTGTGCAGAAGAGCAACTGTTTGGCATCTATGATTAATCAAACTGTTGAGAAGATCATCTCCTTTGCATCTGAGAGGAGCAAATTAATGTCATGAAGATTTCATATATTTGTGTCTACTCTTGCATTGTGCATTTAGGATCCCACTGCATGAATTCTATTGTGGGATCTGTGCATGAGATGCTTGTGTTAAAGATTATGCTTTGTTAAGGAAGAGGTAGGTCTTCTGCAAGAGTGAGATATTGTCATCACCCAAGAAAATATCACATGACAATACTGCAGATGTACCTTCAAACATAGCTATGAACTAGAGCTCCACATAGCATATACTTCCTGGTATGAGTGTTATGTGAAAGTCCATATCTTTGTATGACTATATGCATGCTGTGACTACTCTTCACTGGATATCTAGTATTGGACAATCCTGATTACTCTTTGCCATAGTCAGAGACTCATAAGGTGGCTGAAAATGGACCATTGGGCACAAGCAATATTGTTCTGCACTTGAAATAAGTTTTACAAATTTTCTCAGAAGTTTCAGGTCATACTGAAGTTGGTTGTGCTCTTGAGGAACATGTACCTCTTTGTAGAGTTTTTATGCATCTGGCAGACCACACTGATGCAATAATCGTCAAGCCCTTTAACCCGAATTCATTTTTCAGCTTTGTTGGTTTATGCCAAGGAGTGTTGTTTGTTTTGTGAAGCAAACTCACAGAAATTGCTCGATCATTCCTTTTTCTGTTTCTTAATGAAGACTTTTTATCAGGACAGAAAGCATTCCTGTTCTTACTCTAGAACTATGGTCATTCCTATTCTTGCTCTTGAACTACAGTCAGTAGCCATGGCTTTAGACTCTCACTGAGCTTTTTGGTGAAAGTGTATTTGTGTTGATATTCGATTTTGCAGTTTTTTGGGTTGTTCCTGCAGATTGCTGCTTCTTCCAATCTACATGTCATTAACAGCCTGAAGGAAGTTATCCTATCCTACAATACCACTTTCTCCACCAAACTTTCAACCCTGCAGTCAAGTCCCACATATTGTGCAAAGTTTGCCAGTATCAAAGTATTGTAGTGAGGTCTTGTTTTTTCTTTAAACTATCAGTTGGAGTACTGAAGGAAAAGCTTGTATTTTTTGGATTACCCAGACTGGGTAGGACTATTTTGGCCACATTTGAAACAAATGCCTGCTTTCAATTGTTATGTAGAATATGGTTTGACTATCCAGACTGTGACAAAATCAGTTGAATACCTTAACCCTAGGGTCAGTTTCCTCATAAATTAATCCTTTAACTATTGAAATGAGAATTTATAAAAATATGAAGTCAAGGTGCTGAAAACCATCATAATTATTAGAAGAGCTCCAATATGATTAATCTCACTACTCGTATGGCGATCTCATAGTAGACAATTGTGAATCATGAAAAAATAATAATTTTGATTTTTAAAAACATAATTGATTAAAAAAATAAATAATTACTTCTTTTCTCAATGTGGAAGCTGACCCTTGTCTATGGTATTCTCCAAGTGTCAGGTTTCATGCATGGAGGAGAGGGGATGGAAAGGATGTGACCAGTGTTGGGCAGTTCTCACTTTTTTGTGAGAACTGACCGATTTCGGTTCTTACATCATGTTATGAAAACCTAATCAGTTCTCTAACATAAATATATATTTTTGGGTTGGTGAAAACTGATTAGGGTATAAATTTTTAAAATTTGTTCAAACTCAACCAGTTCTCAGTTAGGGCAGTTCTCACATATACAATATCATTCGGTTTTCACAATCCGGTTGTTAAAATTTTCACTAATTAAAATTTAATTTAATAACTCATTGATTAATAATTATCTACTTTATTAATTTAAAATTATTATTTTTATAGTTTTAAAATCGTTTTTAAATATATGAGAACTTGTAACTTGTAACAAAAATTTCAATTTTAAATTTTAAATTCCTTACTTTCATCCCTTTCAAAGGCTCCTTCAAACTCCATAAGTCCTCTTCTAAATTTGCATCAATCTCAATTAAATTTACCAAGCATGAAAGGGCTTTACAACCTATCTTAAGATCATTGGACCGATTTTTGTTGACAAAGATTAATTTGTCCAAATTTTTGGATTCTGAACAACACTTTCTAAAACTAGTAAGGATTCCAACCAACGAAAAGATCCTTTTTGTCTCAATTTGGGATCAATTTATCCTTAAGATTTATCTAGCATAGAAACCAACTATAGGAAACATATTCTCATGATTTTCTCGCCATTGAAATGGACATTTGATGCTTTTGATTGATGATGCCTAAAAATCAAAAGCTTTTTATAGGTTCGTTTCGTTGTTAATTCAATTGTGTTGTTTATCATTTCAAAGATATCCAAACTACTATCCTCTTCAACCTTTTGATCAACAACACCCCTTTCAGATTGAACCAAAGGATGTAAATGATAAGGACATTTAAAAAGCATAGGAAACAAAGATTTTCTATCATATTCTTGTACAATGGCTTTATTCATGACTAATAAGTGAAGACACTAGATAAAAGGTTTTAAACCTAGGGTCCAACACCAAAGAAATCATATTATAAGATTTATTTTTTCCATATTTTTTAAGAAGGAAATAAAATAATCCAAAACCCCACCAACCTTTTTTTTATATGTTAAAAGTCAAACATGATAATTCAAAATTGATATTTGCATATTCTTCCATAAAGTTGTCAAAGGTTGTAAAATCAATTTCATCCTTGAAGATTATACTCATGGACATGGCATAGTTTAATGCATCACTTAACAATCAAACCCTTTGACTATTTCAAAGTCAAACAGATACAATAAAGCCTAGAGAATCAACAATAATTTGATATATATGCACCATGTCAATGGAGGTGGTACTTTTGCACTCATTTTCATAGGATTTTACATGTTGTAATGGAATATAATAAATTTTTTATACTACAAAGATTTTTGGAAAAGGATAATTTTTTTAGCAAATTTACAAATGCAAAAAAACAAAAATGTTTGATTATGCATGGCAAGAATTCAAAAGAAAATGTAAAAAGAAAAATCCAGTAAAAAGAAAATTTACATTGTTTTCATTGAAGTATTCAATTTCCTTGGGGAAAGACTTGAATTAGTACATGCCTTTTCCCATTCTTGCCTACCTTTTCCTAATTTTTTTGGCCAAGTTATGCACTTTTGTAAATCTCCTTGGGCAGCTTTGATAAACACATATCTTAAGCCTTTGTAAACTTTTTCATATGTTGTTGCATATATTTGCACACTTTGAAAAATTCATGATCAAAACAAATTCCTTGAAAACCTTCCAAACCCAACACATCACAACTTATAATTGATTTCAGGGTTGTGACCACAATGTTTAAATTACATCCATCATCCTTAACATAAGCAACAATTTTCCTCTTTAGTTCATAAATGTTCAACAAAATCCGTCAAATTTATGGGCAAGGTTTGTCCAATAATATTAGTTGCCTCAAAAAAGCCAAGGGTAATGTTCTTTGGTTACCAATTAGCCCCTAAAAATTTGATAACCAATGCAAAGATATTGTGTCCACTTTTTGACGTCCACAAATCAAAGCTTGTAGTTGTAAAATGACATTTTGCTAAAGTTGACAAAGTATACAATTGTTTAGTTTTTTTCACTAATTTGAGCAATAATTCATGAGAGATTTGTTTTTCAAAAGGAAAAACAATTCATGGACACAAATGCATATTGAATCATTTCATCTAAATACTTTCCTTCAAGTGCAAAGAAAGATGATTTTTGAGAATTAAAGGGACTAGATCTTCCAAAATTTGCTTTTACTACAAGCCATCTCTCTTGAAAGGTTCATTTGTAGAAAAAGAATTAGATATGGAACTAAAAGCCATATTTGATCTTTTTTTTGAAGGTTATTTTTCATCTTCTTTCAAAGGACTTCTCACTTCTTCTGTAATTTTTTTAAAATATTAATATAGTCTACATTTACATGTTTTCCCAATGCAATAATTCCATTAGTTATGTTATATATGATTAATCTTCTTCTTCTTTGAGTTTTTGGATTTAAATTCAAAATTGGATTATAGTAACAAATAATATAACACATGATTTAAAGCATTATTATTTTTAATTTTCAGAATTAATATTTCAATGTTTAAATATAATTTTCATAATTTGAATTATAATTTTGTACTCAAACATATATTTTTGTATAAAACTAACAATCTTAAGAATTCATATTTAAAACTTCAAATTCACATAAATATTTTTTAAATGCAAATATCAAATTTTAAATTCAAATATATATACATTTCATAACTGAAATATTAATTTTCAGATAAATTTCAGAGTTCAAATATTAATTTTTAAATTCATTATATGAACAATATGCATACATACACATAATTAATACACACACAAATACATGTTTATGATATATGTAATATATCGTAAATATAATTTAATACATACATAAAAATACACCCCTATGTCATTGTAGAATACCTTTACGATGTGATTAATATGGTGACTATTGTGACTAATGGGACATATCAATATCTTCATAGATGAAAGTTTTATTAAACATGTTGAAGAGGCTACTTGGTTATCACCTATAATTGTAGTGCCTAAGAAAAATGGAAAATTCAAAATTTGTGTGGACTTCAGAAAGCTTAATGTAACTACTAAGAAAGACCCATACCTGTTACCTTCTACTAATGAGGTTATTAACATTATAATTGGACATGAGGTTTATACATATAGTTGTAAATACTCCCAAACTTAGTCACAAACGACTACAAGTCGCATGTAGTTGCAAACAAAGTGGTTATATTTTGGCTTATTTCTACTAATGTCCCAAAAGTTGGAGGATATAAATTTTTTGCCTCAAGTTCTCTTGAAAACCAAAGCTCCCAAGGTTGGAGTTTTCAAACATGCAAAAATTTCCTCAAATTAGTTTCCTTAGTGCAATTCTTGATTCTTAATTAACCTTGTCTTCATTTATTTATTTTGCAAAGCTCCGTCGAAATAGGGAATCCATCTATAGAGATATTTTTGACTATTTTTTTTCCACATTTGGTTTTCAAGTTATGCATCTTCCTTTTTTTTTCATTTAATTTTCTCATGCAGGTTCCTCCATCTTTGGAAGGTGCTAAGTTGATTGAACAAAAGTTGCTAGAAGAGAATTTTGAAGAGGTATCCTCTTCACAACTCTTCATAATATTGATGTTTTACATTTTTTTGTATTTTTCAAATTAATTTTGTCCCCAACAAGGTGAATGATTTTACCATTTGAACAAATAGTAGTAAGTAACTTATAAGAATAAAATAGACATAAGGTGGAAGTAACCATGTAGTATTAAACTAATCACAAGTAAACATCCTATTTGTTCAATGTGAATCATACTTCACCTTTTGAACAACCAATAGACAAACATCAACAAGTAGCCTACAAGTATAAAATAAACATAAGCCAAATAACCATGTCATAATGAATTGAATACAAGTAGACATACCCTACTTGTTCAAAATGAATGATATTTTACCATTTGAACAACCAGTATAAAACCACCAATAGATAATTCATGCCTATAACACTTGCATCACCTAGGCAACCATGTGACAATGAATTATCCACAAGTAGTCATTGCCATTTATCCAAAATCCTTAAGAAAAATCATCCAAGTTAGAAAACCTAATTCTGATACCTACCAAAGTAAAAATCATGTGTGTCCACTTTCAAGAAGTAGCAAACATGTACATTGCCCACATAGGTCTTGAAAAATCAAGGGATGTCAAGTAAATCTAACAAATACTAATTAATAACAATAAGTGCAAAGTGCAAAACAATTATATGAAAAGGTTAGGCATTACATGCTATGTAGTGGAAAACCAAATTTAGCCAAAGTAGTCTACTAAGTACAAAGGTGTGTAATTTAATGTAAATAGTCTAGAAAGTGGACAATTAGTTAGAAGACAATTTGTCAAGTTCAAGTGCATTCAAAACTACAAGAACACAAATCAATTAAAAAAAATGTAATCTCGAAATTTACTTACTAGTTGGTGAAATTAATTCTTGTAATCTTTTCATGGTGTTATATGTCATTTTATTGCACCCCTTTTCTTGCTTGGGCCTCTTGAAAACCATTTGAAGCTTATGTTGAAAACCAAAATTAGCCAATCATTTAACTAGCAACAACTTCCCACATGTAGGAACAACACAATGGGTGGCATTTGTTTCCAAATGCAACCCAAAACAAAATGAGTGATAGGTAGAACCACAAGACAACACAAGAATGTTGTTGCATTTTAAAAACTTTTTGCAAATAAGGCAAGGAGTGATGATGATGCAATTAAAACTTCTTGTGGGCATTGTCGAGTTGGGTCATCTATAAGCAATGGAAAACCTGATATACTAACCCATTGGACATAAGGTGGATTTGCTTTAGCAAACTTGCTAAATGTCTTGTTGCAGCTCATCTAGAGATCCAACAAGGTTATTTGAGTTTTCACATTCTCCAATTGAATAGTGGTTTCATTTTGTTCCTTTTTAATAGTCTCAACTTGTCACGTTCTCTCTTCACCAAGACATGTTGGGTTTAAACATGATCGGGGTGCCACATTTGAACAGTAAGGATTCACTCCAAGGACTCCCAAATTCATCTTTTTCTTCATTTTCCCCATGACTTGTCTTACATTTCACCTTTTTTTGTGTGTCAAATAAAATATTTTTTTCCAAATTTTATACATGCCTCTAAAGTAGCTATTGTTTTCACTTATGAAAGTGAGAATAGTAAAATTTATCCAATGTGGGCCATGTTCTATAAATGGCCCAAAATTCCAAAAAATTTGATTTTTTGAAATTTTTACATTACAATAGGGCATTTGGTTTTTGTCACATTCAAAAAAAATTGTTTTGACATTCCTTATGAGTGTTTAAACTTCTTTTTTTCTCATGAAGCAAAGTCCTAGATTTTTTTAAGGACTTCATAGGAATTTCTCAAACTTATTCAAATTTGACATTCCATGCATAGAATAGTTACTTTGTAATGTATCCATCTATGAATAAAATCAAAATTTCAATATGAATGTGTCATTAAGTTTCAACATGTTCACATGGCAATAAAGTGGCACCAAAAAAAAATATCTAACAAAATTATAATTTTTATAGAGGTTTTGGCAATCGTTGGATGTGCTTTTTGGTTCATTTGATTATGATTGCATCTAGGTAGAGTAGGTAATTAATTAATTAATATTTTCATGTAAATTTTAAATAATATATAGTTTTGGTTGTTGGCCAAATTTTATTATTGTCATGATGGTTCAGTAAAAAAAAATGGTAAAAAAAAAACCAATAAAAAAGACCTAGTCAAAATGGTTGGGTCCAAAATGACTTGTCTAGAATGGCACTTTGGTCAAGTTGGACATGGGGGCAAAAAAACCATAGGGGGTGTCTTTTTTACTGAAATTCCCAGTTAGAAAGGCCATGATTTCTTATAGTGGGATTTGCCCAAATGTGTTGTCTATTACAACTAAAGGTTAAATGCTCCATACATGTATTCAAGTTTAGTATCCATTGCATGATGAATAATTCATGGGAAGAATCCATGCTAAAAACTTGAAGGAATAAAACACATCAGATTTGAAAGTAATGTCACCTAGTCCATAAAATGTGAGAATAGATTTGCTTGACAAAGCTTGATTGTTACAACTTGTCAACAATAAAAACATCCCAAGCTTGCACCAACTTCATCAAGTATCCAATACCCATATAGGACCTCAATATCACATAGGAGTTCAAAGTTCACATTGGTTGAATTGTTGGTAACAAAATGGAAAGTCATTAAAGTGTAATGTTCATTCAACACCCTCTTTGTAGGTTCCAACATAGAAATGCACCTTGTTTTGACATTTGTCAAAAGTTTATCATCTTCAATTTCCATGATTTCAATAAGCTTGTTGAGTCCGAGTGTTTTTTTGGGTTTTTACTAATATAGGCATATAAGGTTTGGAGCAAGTTTACCAACTTAAAAACCATGTTCGATTTAGACAAAGCTTGCACGACTAGATTAGTTTAATGGGCTTGCAATGGACACCTTACATGTGAAGAACATAATCCAATTGGATTTGCCAACTAGTAGTCAATTGGTTAGACCATTAGTAGACAACAATGCTTAAATGATGATTATGATCAAATTTTCCAAATTAGCCCCTTTATTCATCCTTTCAAGGGAAGTTAAAATTGGAATCCGGGACCAATCCTTGTTGACATATGCATACAAGGACAACCAACTCTAATTGTCAACACTTGTAACTTCATCACAAGATATGAAGATGTAATTTGTTGTTTTCACAGCTTTTTCAATGGCTACCTTACCAATGTTGTGCATTATTTCAACCATGGACTAGTTAGTATATTCACACTAATGCTTTTGTGAATTATTCTTCACTTGAAGGAATTGTAGCAAGCCTTTCATGGTTTCATATTCTAGCATGGGCTTTCCCTCTCAAAGTAGGTAGAAAATTCTAACAAGTTGAATAACTTTATTTAAGCCTTCATGATGCCATGCCTTGCATAACCCTATTCAACACACTTTCCCCACTTTTGGAAACATAAAACACTTTATTCTTAACATGTTAACAATTTTTAGCATAATAGAATGTACCTCAAGGAACATTGGACATGGGGGAAATAGTTTTTCTCCTATTAATATGTTTTCAAGGAAAGTTAAACTTGGGAGCAAAAAGTTTGTCCTTACCCATAACCTTTATGCAAATCTTGCACCAAACATGTTTGACAAGTTTGTTTTCACTCAACACACTTTTTGCCCATGGTAATTTTATTGCTTAGCTTTCTTCATGTTTTTTATTCAATTCAAAACATCAAAACTTGAAATTGCTAGGGGGTTTAACATGAACCATGTGTAATAGCCAAAAATAAACCCAAATGTTCAACACAAGATTCAAGAAAAAATTAAAAGTGAGGAGTTTTATCTAATTCTTAAATGTTGGTCGAAATTCAAATTCAACAACATTATAATGCAATTTGTAAAGCTTGATTTAATATTTCGTCAAATTTTGCAAAATTTAACCTAGGAGTTTGTATTCATTCTTCATGGGTCATAAGATTAGTTAACAAAGTTTGACAATTGATTTTATAACAAAACTCAACATTCAAAGTGTGTAGCATAGTTTGATAATGAAAAGTTTACAACAAACCTTTGGCAATTAGAGTGGACGCATTACACCACTTATAATCGAAGTTTATAACAAAGCTTGGCAATCCATAACACTCATCACACTACGATGCAAGCATTATAATCAAAACTTACAACATTAAACTTGATTAACAAACTTCATTGTGTTACAATGCAAATGAAGTACAACAAAGTTGACTGTCTAGTGTCATTCAACCATGGAAAAGTTGAAATTCAAGTTGGAATTCAGTTTGTAATGTGTACAACATGAGAAAAGATAATCAATGGAAAATCATACATTCATCATTCATTTAAAAAATATCATTGGGTAGAAAATTGGGTGAAAGCACAATCAAATATACACAAAAAAGGTTTTGAAAAATTGTAATCAAATTTTTACACATAATGCAAGAAAGTAAAATTGAAACCTTTTCAATCATTGTCAAACCATCAATGTGTTAAATATTGAGTCCATAGATATTGTATATAAAGTTTGAAAAACATTGATGTGCTAGAAGTAGGTCAAAAGTTTTAATTTGTGAAGGTAAATGTTGCATAATGAAATTGACTAGTTGGATCGTGTTCAAAAATACTTTTACATTAAAAAATTGATATGCTACTATTTTAATTTTGGAAGATGAAAATGCATAAGTAAATTTTAGATTGCTGTGAACCAAGAAAGTTAAAAAATTCAATATTTCATTTATTTGAAGCCTATTTTGTTTCTTTGGATAATTTGTAAAACAAAAAAAATTCTACTTGCATTTAAAAAAAAACTACTTAAATCTACTTAAACATCTGATTCTTCAATATCATTCACCTGAATTCAAAAAACATGTTCATATTAATCATTGAAATAAATAATAATTATAGGTTTAATATATTAAGGCTTATTTTATGGCTACATTACATTTTTTTGACAAGGATCACAAAATGTATATTTTGATTGTGCTTTCACCCAATCAATACGTCTTGCTATTGCAATGTTTTTGAATTTTGATTAATAAGGAAGTGTCTAGAAAAGGACTTATAGATCTATCATCTATATTATTACGAGAAGCTAATACCAAAAAAAGAAAAATCAAATGACCATTTTTGGGGTTTTGGGGGACTTTTTAAACTTGTGTTTCATCCTACATTAAAATTCTTACACATTTGTAAATGGACTAGTCATAACTCTTGGAATATTAAATCAAAGGTTTAATTGCAATCTACCATTGGTTGTATATGATTAAAATGGAAATGAAATTTTTTATTTAGGATGTGATTACAAATTGGAGTAGACATTGAAGTATTTTTTAGAACCCTAAAATTGTGGGAATTCATTTAGTTGGTCTCAATGTGAAAATTTTGACTTTTATGACATTTTCTCCATTCAATAATATTCAAAAATATATTAAGAATGGAGGGTAAGAGTTAATTCATGCAAAATTTTCAAATTTTGTAAACATATTCATTGTGAAAATGTTTATAACATTAAAAATTGTGGAAAATTGAATTCCTATCATGTTGTTTTTTGTCCACCTTAGTGTGGAACTATCTCGAGGATGACCGTTTATGTTTAGCCCTAAACTTCAAACCTTCTTGATTCCTTGCACATGGCACAAAACGCACAATATAAGCATAAGACATACAAAACAAACAATAGTTTTTAAAATGCACAATACAAATAAAGGAAAAATTCAAAAATAAAATAAAATTCACCTTAATGTTCCATAAGAAAAGGTTTGATTTATATTTGCATCTCAATGAGTCGACTCCTTCGGACCTCCTTTCAATGTTTTTATAACTTCAAATGGCTGCGAAATTGCAAATTGCAATTTGACCTTGAAGGTATGGTGATAATAAAAGAACTACAATTTGACCTTGAAGGTATAGTGATAATCAAAACATCTTTGACATGATTTACCTAAGTAACAAACTACAAGATTCACCTTCAAGTTTTCAAGTTAACTCTTAATGGGTAGTTGGCCATGGCAATCAAATAATTACTAAAGGTGGCCATTGGTGGGCTTCAAATGTTTGAAGGAACGAATAGTGACAAACTTCATGTGTGCAAAGGAAAAGGAAATGGCCAATCACAAGTGTATGAAAGGTTTAATGTTGGTGACTTGGATGAGTGAGATCTATTCTTGGGGGGACATTAGTTAAAAAAAGTGGAAAATACATGACAAAAAATATAGGGTGCAACATATTGGTTGTTGGGTAAAAAATATAAGTTAATTAGTTAAAACATAGGATACATTTTATTCAAATAATCAATTTAATTCTAATATAAGGTATGTAATAATATGATATAATGGATCACAATCAATATAGGGTGACTTAAAAATTCATATATTAAGAATTAAATAATAATAAGGGATAAAAAATAGGTTGAACAATTATTTATTACCCTTCCTAAAAATGGTTGTTTGACGCACATAGAATCCAAACCTTGCACTAAGTGCCCCTTCGAGGATCTATTTTAGTACATGAGATCGATTAACTATGAATGACCATTTTTATGAGTTTAGATGTTAATGAAAAAAAATAAAATAAAGGTGTTGAGTATTGACCCCTGGCTAGAAAAAAAATACCAATTCATTTGTCAAGGTAAAACGGATGGGTGGGATAACTATAAAAGGGAGATGGGCTAAGAGGTGGGGGACAATGTTATTTGTAAGAATTTTAGTTTGGAACCAAAACGGCAAT
>Ga0116228_10002307_pt1 | contig 16490 bp, 17 predicted proteins | sample S1TSphfallax_2_FD_89694 | JGI IMG/M metagenome (GOLD analysis project Ga0116228, IMG submission 89694) | Host-associated microbial communities from peat moss isolated from Minnesota, USA - S1T2_Fc - Sphagnum fallax MG | ecosystem: Host-associated > Plants > Peat moss > Unclassified | place...
ACTAAGAAGAGAAAGAAAGGGTTGGACCTTTTATACCATCGCCAACAACTGAAACCCTAAGTACCTAATGGCGTACAGTCGCCTAAGACCGTGCATTAACCCTAAAAGCGCACATGGGCATGCCCGTAACTAGCCATCATGTATGAGGCCATGTACGTGCATGACATACAGTTGTGTGCAAATCTTTGGAGTTTGCATAATAGAGTATGTGTAGGCTGAAGACAAATGGGCGCCTCACATAAATGTGGGGTCATGGCTTACAAGTTGACTGTAAATGAAAGAGATCATTAGTTGTACATACAAATCATCTTCATATTTCTTAAGTCCTTGCTTGCTCTAACCTAAACTCTGTCTAGGGCTTGATATAGAAAGAACTTATTCTACAAAAAGATTTGCTCAATAATTTACTCATTAGATCAAAACTTCAACATGAATTGTTTCAGTTCATGGAGATATTATGGAGTGAATGTGAACATAAGTCCCATGTTGGGTTCTTGGGCTTATTCAAATGATTTCTTTTTTGTTGCTTGGCCAACATTCATCTTGAGCCACTAGTCATTGTTGTAAATATAGCTAATTTGCAAGTATGCATTTTCAACTAGAATGTTGGCAGGAAAATTATGCTTAAAGTTGGTTCCAGTTTAAAGACTTTAGATGCATCAATGCAAGTTGTTTTTACATGGGCTGAAACTGATCCTCAATATTTAACATTTTAAAAAAAGAACAAACTAAGATTTAAGTTGCAGTTGAAGACTTTGCATGCATTGATGCAAGTTCTTTTTTATGTGGGCTGAAAGAGATCTTCAATATATAACAAATGAGAAAAAAGAGAATAAATTTTTGTGTAGGAGAGGTTTTTTGGGGGCTAATTTCTGCATCTATTCAACTTTTGGTAAGAAATATTTCTTAAGGTCACATTTGTTTGGCAACTGAACATTGGTTTGTTGTTTCACTCTTACCTTTTTCTCAACTTTTCTTAAGAAATATCTCTTTAGCTCATATTCATTTCGGGATTGAACATTGCTTCTAAATAACAACTACCAAACCAGGTTGAAATGAATGAAACATTATTGCAATCAAATAGAACATGAGTAAATGGTACAAGTACGCAAATAAATATTAACTTATGACCTTTTTTTGTCCAATTTTGTGATGTAGCCAAACTGGCTATCATCCACAAGAAGATTTAGCCAAATCTGGCCATAGACCAAATATGAAAGTAGAGCTTTTTAAGAATCCTTTTATATTTTGGCTACCTGCTGGAAATCTGTTGTAGGAAATTTAGAATGAAAAATCTCTGGTTTTTGGTTTTCTGAAAATTTTCAAATTAGTCCTGGCAGGTTTCATCAGTGAACTAACAGAACAATCTTCAACATGAATAAAAGCTGGACAAAGATTTGTTAAAGAAAAAAGTTCAGGGTTTAGGGATTAACAGTCGTGGCCCATGAGTGCAACATGAGCAATGTCTGATGGGTGGTGAACAGCGAACACAGCATTAAATGCAAAAGGTCGAACTGTGGTGAGTGAGAGTCTTTAGTTGTGAAAGTCCAAGAAACTTTTCAAAGTCTGAATACTGACACTGGAGTAGGTACCCATCCTTCAGAGAAATCTGAGTGAAGTCAGAAAGAACATGAAACTTACTGACGAATGTTTCAATAATAATTTATGTCAAATAACATGAAACTTACTGACGAATGCATCAATAATAATTCATGTCACCTGACGACGTCTGAGTTTCACATTTCATTTTGCGCTCACCACAAGTTTGTTTTTAACGTAGGAGATTCATTAATGTGTGTGTGTGTGTATTTAGAGCGGATTCACCCACATTCCCAATTTGCGCTGCTACGCGTGTTTATCACATCAAACATATATACTAGTGTAGAGCAGCCCTTTGGCCTCCAGGGGCCGGTGGGCGAACACCTGGAGAGGGGACAGTCAACATCTGTTTGTTGTTCACCAATGTTTGGCGAAAATTTCTACTGTTTGGAATTTTGGCCTCTGTTGTTCAAAGGGGCTCTTATAAGATTGCTGTATGGGGTAGTTCCAGAATGCTTTAAAAAAAAATTGAGTGCCTTTAGGGATTGTGGTGTGTGCAAAAGGTATCAAGATGAATAGTTGTGCATGCTTGCTTGACCCAAAAACAAACCCATGCATGTGATGCTGGTTTGGCCATTCAGAGATGGGTGTTTTTGTGAATTGATTGACAAATTTTTTTTTGCAATTTGCCAACTTTGAGCACGTTTTTTCACTTTGCAATTTTGTCAAGGTTTGGCAATGGGTGTTGTATGGAACATGTACAAGGGTTTGAGAGTTCGGTTTTAGGGTGGGGGCTTGCACATTAAAAGAATTGCAACTCATCAAAGAACACAACCTTAAACCCTAAAGAACACATAGAGCACACATTGGAAAATAATAACATTTATTAAATGAGGAGCTTCCTTCCAAGTTAACATTTTGGCTTTTGCCCCAAAAATTGGACAAGGCAACAAGTTGGTTGCAACTTTAATAGAACTGGGCAAAACTCTTAATAACATTTCTAACAAGTATGTCTTCCCTACCAACACACATAGAGGATGAACTACAATGTTTTCTAGAGCTTCTAGTTCTTAATGTAATCTTGTTAAGATGTTTACATGTAAAACATGGAGAGGAGCAACACCTTAAAGGGAATTCAAATCTGAATGTAGAAACAACACCTTTTGTACATGTCAAAGTAGAGATAAAACAAGGTTCAAGATCAAGGTTGGGATTAGGGTCAAATGCACACAAAGAAGATCTGATGAAAAATAATAAGCTGAAAAATAGAAGGAATTTAGATTTGAATGTAGAAGCAACACCTTTGGGACATGTCAAAGTAGAGATAAAAAAGGGTAAGGTTCAAGATCAGGGCTAGGATTAGATGCAAAGAGGGAGGATCTGATAAAAACAAGGAGTTGAAAAATAGAGGGAATTTAGATTTGAATGTAAAAGCATTGCATTTAGTATATGTCAAAGTAAAAATAGAACATGGTCAAGGTTCATGATCACGGTTGGGATTAAGGTTAAATGCAAAGGAAGAAGATCTAATAAGAGATAAGGATCTGATAAAACAATAGTAACAATATTAGCCCTTGGACCAGATGTGAGTATAGAAATCATAGACCAGATCTATGTAAAAAGGCATAAGAAATATTTGTGTTTTGGTTGGTTTGAACATTATGCAAAAGGAAATTCTAAAGTTTAAACACGGCCAATACATACTAAATTCCCACAAGCTCAAGCTCAATGCAACAAGAGGTTCAACCCCACAACTTGCACAAAAATAATAGATGTCATGTTCATGTGGAAAGACTTTGAAGATTTTTACAAACTCATTGCATTTACTGGGTTCCCTTGGGAGCATGCACTTGCAAATTTCCTAGCCCTAACTCAATTCTTATTTTTTTGGGTTGAATTTAAGAAGTCAAGAGGTGTACCTTTACTAGGGCTTAATTTTGAACCTCCAACTCCTTGGAAGCTAGGGCCACGAGGGGAAAATGATACAAATTTTGCCTTGTAGACGGAGGAGCGGCACCACATGGCCAACCAATAAGGAAAATGTGCCCCTAGAACCTAGAATCATGCCTATTGAACTTGATGAAGCCCCAATACAAAAAGTAGCCCATGTTATTCAGTCTCTTACAACATCAGACAAGTGAAGCTTTCGAGGAAGCCATGGAAGCAATTGAGCAAGGTACTTATTCTTTATGGGGAGTTAGTCGGATATTTCGCATACCTTTAAGCTTTCTTTCTAACCATCTAAATGGATGCACTCGAAGTAGGAAAATGGGATCACTAGGAATGTTAACAAAAAAGGAAAATGCAGTAATTTATGAATAGATTTTGGCAATGGGGGATGTGGCTTATCAATATCACTAAACCAATTTAAATTGAAGGTTGCAAAAATACCTCAAACAAGGGTGACACCATCTTGAGATGGGATACTCGAAAAAACTTTGGTGGTGATGGTTCAAGAATCGACATTCGAATGTGGTCATAAGGTAAGTTGAAGGACTTGAGATGTGTAAAACACAAGGTTTGACAGCTACTTGTTGTAGCAAATTTTACACAAACTTGGAATCATTGTATAATTTACATTAGTACCCTTCCAATCACATATGGAATAACAATGAAACAAGTGTACATGCATGTAAACAAGGAGGGGCACGGATGCTAACCATGAGAGTTTATAGTACCATCCCAAATTTTTTGGAATGGATGATTATAAATTTTGTCAATGTAGTAGGTGGGAGTTTACTAGGCTTCTACATCTTTAGAGGGGAATGTTTGATAGAAAATTACATTAAGCTATGCAAACCATGTACATGCATGGCTATGCAAAAGAAGGCATGGATGAATTTTTTTTTGTTTAAGGAATTTTTATCTTTCTTCAAGCAATTTGTTCCAATTGGAGTGTCTACAACTAATCAACACATACTGATTGTAGATAGCTATGGTAGCCATGTAACCTTAAAAGTAGTAGAACAAGCCCACAAGTTTGGATTGGACATGATAATTTTACTTACGCATACCTTTCATGCCCTTTAACCATTGGATGTTTTCTGCTTTAAACCATTTAAAACTGCAATTCAAAGGGTTAAGGATGTAACAATGGCTAGTAAAAACTACATGGATCTAGACAAGATTATTTTAACCAAATGGGTGGACCATGTTTTAGAGTAGGCATTGAGAAAAAAAAATATCAAGTCTAGTTTTAGGCAACAGATGTATGGCCTTTGGATCCAAATGTAGTGAACAATAAATTTCAACCTTCAAGCCTCTACATAATAGGGCCAAACAATGAAGCAAATGAAGCAAATAACACATTAGATAAACAAGATGATTAAGGCCAGGGTGAACAAGATTAAAGAAAACATGCACAAGAGGATTAGGGTCAAGGTGATCAAGGTGAACATGGGTAACAATGTGGAGAAGAAGTTGCCACCATATATTTCTTCAATATACACACATTAGTTCACCAATTAGGCCTAGGTTGTTGTAACCTAAACCTAAATACTACAAGATGTACCTATGTAAATATGCTTCATAGCCCTCCCATGATAGAAGATAAGGTAGAAGAGAATGTAATAGTAAATCTAAAGAACTTTAATCAAGAGCAAGTGCAAGAAGAACAAATTTCTTTGAACCCGATTCAAGATACCATGAAAGTGCACCAGTTGTTGTCGTTCCTTCATTTACTTACAAATTTAGACTAAATGAAAGGAACCATTAGTGGAGTATTCACAATTTCATGCCATGACCAGTGCTGAATACCTAGCAATCATGTGCAAGAAGGCTATGGGAAAGGTAGTTGTAAAGGCAATTAAGGAAACACATCACAAAGAAAGGGAAAAAAATAGGGCAAAAACATCTGCAATTTACTTCAATGTAGATGAATGGGCATTTCAACGTGTAGCTACTAGAAGTGTAAGAGCAGATTTTGATTACAATTGGTTTGCAACAATTGTTAGGGAAACATGGCAGTGTCTACATGAACATTTGTGAGCTTCCTAGGCTACACAATGGCCTGAGATCATTCCAATTAGAAGATTTTCAAGGATTATTCCAGCACAATGGGAGCAATGTCACAAGCAAAGGTTAGATTATTTGCTCATGATCACATTATAACACACTTGTTTCATTCTACTAAGTAACTAAAACCAAGGAGGGGGGTTAAGGTTTAGGAGGATCACCAATAGTTGTATTTAAAACCACAACCAAGAGGATCACCAACAACTACAACCAAGACCACAACTAGGAGAATTGCTAGTATTACAACCAAAACCACAAATATCAAAATCATAGTTAGGAAGGTTGCAAGTAGCACAAGAGATGCAAGATTTGAACCACCAAGATCAAGATCATGACGATTAGGATAGTTGTCAGCAACTACAACAAAGAGGGAGGAGAAGGAAGATGATAATCAACATGAAGATCACAACTAGGAAGCTCACGAGCAACTGCAAGCACAAGAGATGCAAAACAATGATGACGAAGATCAAAATCACGACAACTAAGATGATCGCTAGTAATTGCAACCAAGAAGGAAGACAAGGAAGACAAGGATCAACATGAGGACCATGATTAGGAAGGTTGTGAGCAACTATAAACACAAGAGATGCAAGACGATAATCACCAAGATCAAAATCACGATGACTAAGACAGTTGTTAATAGCTACAACCAAGAAGGAGGAAAAGGAAAATGACAATCAACATGAAGACCACAACCAGAAGGGTCACGATTAGCTGCAAGCAAAAGAGATGCAAGATGACGACCACTAAGACTAAGATCACTAGTAGCTATAGTTAAGAGGGAGCAAGCTTGAAGTGCTTGAGCTTTAAGTAATTTAATTCGAAAGTTATACTGGTAGTAGCATGATCACCTGATCTCCAAAGAGAGGAAACATGTGCAAAATTTTGGTAGACATAGTTGAAGGAGGAGGTGGCAATGGCCAAGAGTGGGTGGCAAAATTAGGGTTTCGCTCTCTCTTGCCCATGTCACCTTTGATTGAAAAATCATATATATTTTAATCATGTATGTCGAAACCAAAGATGAACATTTTTGTGCCCTTTTTTGTTTGTCCTTATGATGCATTCAATGTTTGTGAAAAAGGTAATAATGTTTGGTCATGGATCATTGAACATGATGATGCTCATGCATTGTTGAGTGATCAAGGAATTTTCTTGTTGTGTTTTTGAGTGCCCAACATTAAAATATGTATAACTTGGTCATTTCTTGAACTTTTTTTATGATTCAAACGCCCTTGGATGTGCAACTCTAAACTCTACAACTTTTATTTGAGCTCTTGTTGCAATGGAACAACATTTGAGATACAATGGCTTTGCGAACCCTTAAGTGTTCACTCACTGACTGCTCTACCCTAATGTTAATTGTTCCTTCATCCTTAACTCATGAACATGAAATATTGAATTTGATAAAAATAAAAACTAAAAAAATTTTAGGAAATTTGGGGGCTTGCTATTGGTATTGTTGAAAAGCCCTCAACAAGTGAAATTTAATGGAGGCAGTTGTGTAATTTTGAAATCTAAGTTGTGCGAGATATTTAATTTTGAATAATTGTGTTAATATAAAATATTCTTTTCATCAAAATTGGGCTTTATCTTCATGATCATGTTTACACTTTGGCCAGTCACACATGTCACACTAGTAAACATGAAAAATTGAATAATATAAGGTGGGAGACTATTCAAATGCCACCACTTGGGCCAATCAGAATTAGTCATTTCTATTCTAGGGATCATTGTCTCCTATGGCAATTTAGATATAAATAGAACCAAGAACTTGGTAAGAATTTTTTGTGAAGAGATTGGTGGATAGTAGAAAATAAATAAATAAAAGGAAAAACTTCTGGCAAGGGAACAAGAGAAGAAAAAAGAAAGGATTGACGTCCAAACGAAAGACCACTTGAAAAGGCAAAACACTCAATGGGGAGCTCTAAGAGAAGAAATCACTAATCACAGAACGCACAATGAGGAGCCCTAAGAAAAGAAATCATTAAACTTAGGACCTAAACCCATCATCAGTAGCATGAAGCAAATTGTGCAAGGAGATGAGCCAAAAACCTGGAAAGACACCAATTCTCTTCTGTTGTCACAACTGGCTGTTGCAAGATAGTGGGGGTCTGAACTCTCTAACAAGTTAGAGACACCCTCAACCTATAAAATGAACATAAAATGGAAAGAAGAAAAAGAATCCTGAAGTCCTTGTACTTGAATGTGATACTCCAAACATAATGGCTGTGAAAAGGTTTTTAAACTCAGTCTGAGCTTAAATCGGGACTTAATACAGTTAACCGTTCTGAGAAAATTGAAGTACAGTTTCTTTTAGCAATTTTTTATTTGTAGCTGAAGCAACAATCATCCCATAGCATGTAGAAAAAGTGACAAGCATTGTTAATTAGACTTAGCCAAATCTGGCTATTAACCAGATGTGAAGAACAAATCTTCAATCATCTTTTTGCCTAAACACTGAAAAATTCAGGCGATTTTTACTTTTTTTTTCCCCCTCGCATATGGCAATTGAAAACTTTCATCTTTACTTTGTTATATACTTTTAAATTTCTCTTGACTAAATTACGCCAATCAAAAGAAAAAGGCTGATGTGGAGAGATTGCGATTTGTCACTTAAATCAATCCGGGTGAAGGAGATTTGTCTCTTTATTGAATAGATATTGGCGGTGGTGTCTAAGAGCCAGAGTTTTGTTTTTATTGGGACACAATTGCACCACTTAGTGACAAAAGAGGGGGCGGAGGGGAGGGGCGTGGGTGGGGGCGCTGCCAACTTGCACAAAGGATTGTTTCTAGATAAATTGGCCCAAATTCGCCATATTTCCAGGAAACAATTATGTTACATTTCATTTTTATATCATAATTTTTGCACATCGCCAGTTTGAAAAACTTCTCTCCAATTTCTGGCCAAATTTGGCTAAGTTCTCTGATAGTTCGAGTTTTTAAAAAAAAATCTGACTTTTAGCAAAAAATTGGCAAAAACTTTCTTGTGGTTTGAAAAAGAATCTACTTTTATCTTTTGACCTCTAGAAAAATTTGGCTAAATCTTGTTGTGGATGATAGCCAGTATCTCACAAATTTGAAAACACTAAACCCTAGTAGTAGCAGAGCTCAATACTAGTCTCAACCCTATTTTCTTTACTCAAGATTGTTTTTTCTAGAAGAGGTTCAGAATGTACTTTCCAGAGAAAACCCACAACGGAATGATCCTTATTATTGTACCAAACTCTTCTACTACTACAAAAGATCATGCAGTAGCTGCAGCTTGCTGTTAGGACTAGAATTTCACATTCAATCCCAACATATATAACAGTGCAAAGTTTTATGCTGTGATTACAACTAGTGCTCGTTATTTGAAGAACCCTATGACAAATTGTGTGACATACATTGTTTAGAAACTACTCCTGCAAAGCTGATGCTGGAAGCACCAGCTGCTCTTCAGGATTGCAAAGCTGATGCTGGTAGCACCAGCTGCTCTTCAGTATTGGCAGCAGGATGAGCTAACAATGCTGATCCAGAACATTCTGAAGTAGCTAGCTGTGGGTTTCGAGCTCAGGGAAGCAGCAAAAGTGCAGATTGATTCTCACACAACACGTCATTCCACATTCCAAACCCAAAAATCCAAGGAACTCCACTGCAAGATGAATTAGTCACAATGTTCTAGCATATCCCCAAAACCCAAGAACTCCACAAGATAAATTACACACAATATTCTAGCTAGGAAATCCAAAAAATCCAAAAACTCCACAAGATGAATTAGCCATATTCTAGTAACTCCCCAAAACCCAAGGTCTCCAGAAAATGAAGCCGAGCATTCACAGCTCCTTACAAAAAGGACTAATTTATTTTTGTTCGCACACAGCAAGCTGCGGATCATCCGTGCATGATCCCTAGTGAGAACTGTTTCTCTGATATTAAGTACGGTTTTAAGAGAGACAGACAGACACAGACAGACAGAGAAACAACTGAGGATGGCAAGCTGCTGCAAGAGAGTGATACTATTCCATCACACGGGTCCAGCTGGAGTTCCCTGGATGATCAGCTTCCAAACCTCCTCAGTAGACAAGTAGAGAAGAAAACACCACTTGTAGGTAGAGACAGAAACAAAAACTTCTTCTACGGCATATAAGCAGGTACACAGACTTTTCTGCAGACCAGATAAGCTAGTACTGAATACTCTTGGCGATTTCATCAGTACGAGCAGCAAGCTTATACTCAAATCACCTGCAAAGCAAGCTTCATGCCGGCTTCGCAATGGCCGGGGATGCTGCACATGAAGAAATACCTCCCTGGTCGTCCCAGGTTGAAGACAGTGGCACCGTCGGTGTGTGTCACGGCGCCAGCACTATCGCACTCGTCGTACTGCTGCTTGTTTACTCTCACCACATTATGCGCCTCCGCATTGTACACGAACTCTGCAACACACAAAACATCACACAGATACACACACACAAACTCCTGATCAGTCCTCCCACAATCACACAAGCAATCTATACCTAGTCATACCCACACATTACAGAGATCACTAGAACAGTTTCCAGCTGCCGGTAGACTGCAATATTGCAGGAAGCTGCAAACAACAAGCTGATACTTTCTGCGACTGCATGACGAAGCTCAAGTATGTGTGAGTACTCTGCAAAGGTCGAGACTTACGGATACTGTCACCTACGACATACGAAGTGCCCTTGTTCCAGTTGGCGAAAGAGGTGCGTGAGTATGGGTAGTTCCAAGAAACCGTGTATCTGGTTCCAGCTGCAGCAGCTGGAAGCTGGACTATTGCTGCCAGCAAAGCTACCACCACCACTAGTAGCATTCCCTGCAACCTGCTCATATTGCCTGCAGCAACTGCCATGCCTCTTCCCCAGCTGCAGCTGCTAACTGAAGAGAAAATAAAAACCAGATGCAACACTAGCACTAGCTGCACTAGATGCAACAACAACAACAATAGATGATGAATGCAACAACAGGTGCAACAGTTGGCTGAATTGCAGCAGATTGCTTGCTAGCTATTTAAATTTTGTGTGCACAACAAGAGATGAAATTGGAGAGTGATTCTGGTGTAGCCAGCTAGCTGTGAGGACATGATCAGGCAAGACTGCAGGGGGGAGAATCGTGAGCAGAAAATATATAGGGCACTGGGCAGTTGGGAGATGATCCATGGTAGGTGATGGGCAGATAGAGATGTGTAGCTGAGATTCATGGGGGTAGGTGATACCTATATTATGCTGTCGGCGCGGTTGAATGCAGATCAGAGTGTGAAATGGCGATCGGATCAGAGTAGTAGTAGATCAGGAGTCAGTAAGTAAGTAGAGATCTCAAAGTCCACAAGTGCAGTTTTTTGCAGTGAAATTATATATTATTATACTGGTAACTGTATATATATTACATAAGACTCTGCACAAACCCAAATTTGTAGTGGGAACACTTATTAAAGGCTCTGTTGCACGCCACACTCTACTTCTGACACTAATTCCAAAACATCATCCCACAATCTCTTGACTTTCTCACCAACTTTTTGGCAAGGCAAACGAACTTATTACAAGTAGCTGCACTGCTACTACTGTTGTTGCACACATGTTTTGCTGCTAATCAGCTTGTACTAAAACGCTTTGGCAATAAACCTAATGTTTCGAAGTGCACACACCAAGGAGTGCTGTTTGGTGGGTTTAGGGTTTAGGGTTTCTGGCGACCCAAAAAAGAATGCCAGTGCTAACAGGTGTACAAAAAGCCTCTTTTTTTTCTTTTAAGAAAAAAAAAAAACCCAAAGTTACCACATTAAGAGGATTTGATTTTTTTGTAAATTGCCATATTTGGACAATAGGTTCTTGCATCAGTACATAGTGGATTTTCAGAAAATTTCTACTTTTGTTCATGACCTGTAGCCAAATTTTGGCTAAGTCTTCTTGTGGAGGATTGCCGGTCCAACTACCTCACCAAATTGAAGAAAAAAAGAGAAACCTGTACTTAAATTTTTTTTGCTAATTAGCTTGCACTCATCTTTTGCAACAACTTAATATTTCAAGTTGCACAAAACCAACTAGTAGCACTGTTGTACAATATTTGGCTAATTAGCTTTGCACTAATCCTTTACAAAAAGTTCAGATTTAAATTGTACAAAATCAAGTGACAATCTTGTATGTTTTGCTAATTATCAGCTTACACTAATGTTTCTCAACCTAATCGATTGCACAAAATTACTCTACTTCATATGTACATAGCTAAAGTTCAAACCATTAAAAACTTATAAAGGCTGTGATACCACAGTATATAGCCAAAAAGTGCTAAAATAAGGTTTTTTAAAGATTTTCAATAGCCGGAATTCTACTGATTCTTTAAAAAATCACCAGATTTCTATTCATGGCTCACATGTTTTCGTATAGCCAAATTTGGCTAAATCTTGCTCTGGATTTGTCACCACTTTGGCTACATCACAATATTGACAACAACAACAACAAAATTGAGAAATTAATTAATTATAAAAATTATAAAAAAAACACCACTACTAACTGGTTAGAACTTAGAAGTGTGTTGGTTGCCAATTACTAACTTGCACTAATTAATATGAAATGTGAGAAAACTTTCTGACAGTAATCATTGGCTAATTAGCTCCAAGTGACTCAAAAATGTTGCTGTACAATACCGATGCTCTGAAATTATTAATATTGATTATACATTGCCCCCTGTATAATTCTCCGTATTCTTTCTCACATCTGCAACTGCATCAAGTACACCCGTAACTGCAGCTGATTTCTTGACTTTCTAATGTTGTTGTAACCTGTAAGTAGTCTTTTGGGTACACACAGGTACATAGTACATATACACTACAGTCCATGGAGACCAGTTATCTTTACACTGATTTGTAATTATCATGAATCATGATCATGTATTTTTTGTACGTAAGTTTTGAATAACGGATGCCTTGAACTTAGGAAATGCTTTCCTTGGAAATTAGTCATAAAAGTTTTACACACATTTTGATCTGCAAGATAATCTTGTCTTGCAGCTGGTACTAGCAGTTATGACACCCTAATGGGTTCTTTGTTTTGGAGTTCTGACGCACTTTATTATAATGTTTATTTGTCAGCTTGGCTTGTGCAGGCTCATAAATGCATCCTGTAAGTGGTCATGAGTGCTCTGCAGCAACCCATGTCTGTTTGTCATTCGTCCAAGTTGCGGCTGAGTCTGATGAAATTCAATCTTTCTACAGCCTATTATTTCTTATAGTAATAGCAACTCAAATCATTTCTCTCAACCCTTTGTGACTTAAGTTTGGTGATCTTTGATTCTTCATCAGCTTTGTCATGACAAAGTATTTAAGATCTTTGGTGATGGGGGCCGTGGGTGGGTGGGTGGGTGGGGGCGAGGGGTGGGGGATTTATTATATCAACTCTTCGACCTTGTATCACTTTTATGGAAAAAAGGAGAGAAGAAAACACCCACACATGTTCTTCTTTCAATCCAGCTCTCGCACAAGCTCCTTGCCTTCAAGCTGAGCACTCCATGAAATCTTCATGTCTTTTTTTGATTTTCCTTGGGAAGAAATCCTACTTAATACTTTTTTGCAAGCAGCTTCTCACTGCTTCCAAATTGGTTGGAAATGCTTTTGCTCATATGGGTTTCTTGACAAAATGGACAATAAACTTTAAGACTGTGTAAACGTGTAAACAGCTTCATCAAATGTTTTCTGAATCTACCAATGAGCCTATCTGCTCCAGTCATTGTTGCTCAAATAGATTGTGTTCAGATTAGTGTTGGCTAGTTTTGGTTTCTGGGCTGGTTCTCAATCTGGTTCCCAGTAGCCACTAGACCTGGAAATTCAAACCACTGTTGAGCGAGTACTGAAAAGGTTCTCGGATATCACTTGGAGATCAGATATTGAACACCTGCGAGCATTAAATTTATTGACACCTTGAGCCTTGGTTATCTTTTGTGTGAGAACTGGTCATGAGGTCTGGATCCTTCCTATACTTTTGAATACGTTACAACTGGGGATGGGGTGAAATGGTGCAAACAAGGTCAGGTTCTTAGGCTTTAGTCTAGGGGGTTTATGTATTAGTAGCTAGAAAGTCTAGGAAACTAAACAGATCTAGAGATTTAGGTTTCTCTTATTGTTGGTGGCGTTGGTTTTAAAACACAACAATAGTTTTAGGTTTTTCTTGAAGATTACAAAGGCCCAGAAGTTAGGGCTGGGTCCATTTCTCATATCCATGCATGTTAACTTCTTGCATTTGAATTTTTTTTGTTTGGGCGCAAATGGAAAAAATAAATTCCATTGTAGAACAAGGAGAACAAAGGCGAGCAAACCAAAACCAGGTCAACACTTCAACCCGGTCAGCCTACCACCCGATTTTACATTTCCTAGTTACTTGGTAACACCATCTAACCTTGAGGTCATTGTGAGCACAAATAGCAAAGTGTGGGCACCAAAGTTGATCAAACTTGGTCAATAGCTCAAATTTGGCCTAAAAAGGAGCTTTGTCAACCTCTAATCTAACTCTATTCCAAAGAAGTCTACCGTAATCTATCAAGCCTTCTCAAATGGTACACCCAAGTTTAGCATCACTTGAGATTGTTGAAAATTTTGTCATTCCTATCCAACCATGTTGCCCAAAGTACTAGGCCTTTAACTAAGGTCCAAATGCAAGAGAATTGCCTATAGGCGTTAGGCAACTTGTTAGTGAATAGGCATTCCCTTGCATCAAAGGCCTTTTTCCTCCTCCTTTGCGGTGGGTCTAAGAGACTGTGAGTGATGGTGAAGGCCCATTCCCAAGTGGCCTTGGCTTTAAGATAGTCCCAAAACCTATGAACCATGGTCTCAAGGGTGTTTTGATTGCAAGACCGGTGAGTTGTTGCTACCTCTTGGTTGATCATAACACGCCACACGTTCATAGTTATCACTTGATGCCACATCATCCACATGAATGATGTTTCCTTTTTCACTTTGGCCTTTAGCCATAGGTCTGCCCACTTCATCTTGAATGAACTTGGGATCACCATGGGTCACCTTTCCTTTCATTCTTGCTTGGTTACATTACAGGTTTAACCAACATCTTCCTTTGTTTCACAAGAAAGAAGTTTAGCAAGCTCGTACCATCCTCCCAAATCCACCTTGTAGGATCATATGTTAGTTTTGACACCTTCCCTCGTAACATAAAAAAATGTCTTTTCCTAATTGAACCCTTTGAGAGACTTAGTATTTTCATTCATTTAATGATCCCACAATCTGGGTTGGTAGAGTTAAAAGGTTGATGTTGAAGGATTTTAGCATGTGGAACCATTTTGTACAAGATTGTGCCTTTAAAGATTTCTAGTTCTTTCACCATGTTTAAGCATCATGGCTAAAAGTCTTATGTAATTGCAAAGACCACATAAGGGTTGGGATCTTCTTCATTTGGGAAAATACCCAACCACTTTCCTTTTCTTGTTCAAGTAGTAGGACACATAAGATCTTCAAAAAGGCTTGACATAATTATGTTCCAAACCACTTTTTCAACCTCCTCACAACCAAACATCTTTCTTACCTCTCCCAAGATTTGAAACCACATTCTTTCATGTTCTAGAAGTCAATAATTTTTGAAAGGTTGTTCTTATGTAGCTTTGTTACTCTCAAAATTGAAATCCCAAATTCCCCCCCCCCCTAAACTAAATATGACGCACTCCCAAGCTCCTTGATAAACTTGAATGTGAGTTTGAGGTGAAAATAGCGCAAAAGTATAGAGTTGAAGCACACTCCCTGGCTTGTAACACTTTGTATGTAGAAGGGCGTGCTGGAGCTCCGAAATGAGACTAGAAAGAATGACAAGCAAACATTCATTCACATGGACCTACACAAAACCAAACAATAAGTTGGTTAGCGCATAGTTGGAGCACTTTTGGTGCTAGGACGAGCCATGGGCAAACTCAAATTCACAAGACTCACCACGACCTGGACTTGGGGGAAGCCATCACCTTTTGTCTTATAGTATACTCTATGCCTATCCAAGGGACCAGCACCCAAATGTCATTTTGTCTCGGGAATCCCAAGTGGGAGTCCCAAAATTCCCACAACTCAGATTCTTGCAACTTTGGGGGCCCATCACTTTACGCGCAAACTCTGATTAAGATGAAGTCTAAAGAAAAGTTGTAACCCTTGTTGCGAGCTTTCCAATGGTATGTCACACACCACATGCACATAAGGAAATCAGGGCGATTCTTCACTTTTAGTGGTCAAGAATGAAATTGTAGATTTGACTCTCGACCTTTCTTTTGGCTATAACTTGTGTGTTAAGTGTCCAAATGGATCATGCAAGCCCATTTTAGGTATCTAAATTTCAAAAAAAATTCAATGATATAAAAACTCTTCAATCCAATGGGTTTTGACCCTTGAAATTGCTCTCTAAAAATTGAAGAGTCCTCTAAGACTCCAATTCCCAAAATGGGAGCTCACTTGGGAATGTGAGGGTTCATTCCCTCACACTCTCTTACACTCCTGGGAACTTAAAATGTGATTCCTGGGCTTCATACTTGGCCCGCACCTTCGCAAGCCCTTGCTTTAATCGCAAGCCTTAGGCTAGGGTTGTGACATAATAACCCACCAAATGTTCACATTTTATTTTATTTTTCACAATTGGGGAACATTCATTAACATTTTTAACCACAAATTTCCATGATCTCATGATCCTCTCCAAAACTTTAGATCTCAGTTTAGACACTTGTGAATGTGAGAACATCCCATAGTTATGACATTCTTGGTGCAGGAATGTTATGGAAGCCCAAAGAAGCAAGAATTTAAAAAAAAATTATAAATCAACTGGTGAAGATTCGGTAAACATTCGCGGGCATGTTAGGCTTACATTATTAGGCTTATATCCTGGATGGACAAATCAGCCTATCCTCACTTTACCACCAAGCATATTCGGCATCATACCACCCAAAAAGATTCAAGAAACAAATGCATGCAG
>Ga0116228_10002309_pt1 | contig 16486 bp, 12 predicted proteins | sample S1TSphfallax_2_FD_89694 | JGI IMG/M metagenome (GOLD analysis project Ga0116228, IMG submission 89694) | Host-associated microbial communities from peat moss isolated from Minnesota, USA - S1T2_Fc - Sphagnum fallax MG | ecosystem: Host-associated > Plants > Peat moss > Unclassified | place...
CCGCTAGAAGAAGGCCAAGGGGCTCTGCCCCCCGGACCCAAGCTGGGGCCGTCACGCGAATGCGTGCTTCGCACGTCACGCGAATGCGTGCTTCGCACGTCACGCGAATGCGTGCTTCGCACGACGGCCCCAGACCCCCAACTCTCAAGGGGCCTTCGGCATTGATTTCTGATCTGCAACAGGCTTTTACCAACCGGCCTTGGCTGGACCCGGACGCCGTGCCGCAGATTGTCATCGACAATGTCAGCAAAACCTACGATCACGTCACCGCCGTCGACGGCGTGAGCCTGAAAATCTACAAGGGCGAAATGTTCGCCCTTGTCGGCGGCTCCGGCTGCGGCAAAACGACCTTGTTGCGTATGCTGGCCGGTTTCGCGGACCCCAGTGCCGGCCGCATCACCATCGATGATGCGGACATGAAAAACGTGCCGCCCTACGCGCGCCCCGTGAACATGATGTTCCAGAGCTACGCGCTGTTCCCACACATGAGCGTTGCCAAGAATATCGGCTACGGTCTACGCCGCGTGCCAATGGCCGACAGCGAACGTAAACGCCGTGTGGAAGAGGCGCTCGACATGGTGCAACTCGGCAGCCTCGGTAGCCGCAAGCCGCACCAGCTCTCTGGCGGCCAGCGGCAGCGTGTCGCCTTGGCCCGCGCGCTGATCCGCCGCCCCAAAGTACTGCTGCTGGACGAACCGCTGAGCGCGCTTGACAAGAAATTGCGCGAGCAAACGCAGTTCGAGCTGATGAACATCCAGTACAAAGTCGGCATCACCTTCGTTATCGTCACGCATGATCAGGAGGAGGCGATGGCGCTTTCCACCCGCATTGCGGTGATGGACCGCGGCCGTGCGGTGCAGGTCGGCACGCCGGCCGAAGTATACGAATTTCCGCAAAGCCGCTTCGTTGCTAATTTCGTTGGTTCCACCAACCTGTTCGAATCGACCATTACCGAGTGCGGGCCAGGACGGATCACCGTGCGCAGCACCGAAATGGAGTCCGATCTGCTGGTGGACGACCAAGGGCGGTTTAGCCTGGGGCAACGGGTCTGCCTGGCTGTTCGGCCCGAAAAAATTCGGCTGAGCAAGACAGCTTCGGTCGAACCCGGCGTGAATTGCATTAAGGGCGTGGTTGCCGAACTCGGCTATCTGGGCAACCAATCCGTGTATCGCGTCAAGACGCAATGCGGAAAATTGCTGGTCGTCACGATGCAGAATGCTCGGCGCACGGCTGAATTATCGATCGACTGGAGCGACGAGGTTTATGCCAGCTTCACGGCTGATTCGGCGTTATTGTTGGTGGCTTAAAAAGAAAATGTCTTCTTTTTTGAAAAAAAGAAGCAAAAAACTTTTGCTCCTTCGCATATAGGACCCAATTCGCAATGGGACGCCTACGCCAAACAGCAAAAGTTTTTTGGTTCTTTTTTTCAAAAAAGAACAGTTTGTCTTTCTATAACGGCCGCCTAAACACCTGTTCCAACAACGGCACAAAATGCGCCAACGGCAGCGCATCATAATCCGGATCAAACGAAGACTGATCCCAATTCTCGCAAAAATCCGCGCATGCCCCGAACCATTCATGCCCGCGCAGCGCGTCCCGTGCATTGCGATCCGCGCCGTAATGATGCGCATAGTAATAGGATTGGAAAATTCCGTGCTGCGCTACAATCCACGTCACTTCCGGCCGCACATAGGGCCGCATGATTTCCGCGGCCAAAGCCGCGTGGTTGTGCGGCGCCAGATCGTCACCCAGATCATGCAGCAGCGCCGCCGCGATCATCTGCTCGTCCGCGCCATCGCGCTCGGCCCGGGTTGCCGCCTGCAGAGAGTGTTGCAGACGCGTTACGAGATAGCCTTGCAGGGAGTCGTCCAGCCGTTGCAGTGCGGCGACCAGCCGCTGCGGGAGTGCCGCGGCGTAGCTGTGCTCCAGCCCCTGCAGCATATGGTATTCCGCCTCGGTGCCATGCTTCATCTGGCGGAACGTGACGTGCTTCATCCGAGCCTCCGGCGTAGGACGCGATACAGGCTGCTAGGCCCATCCGCATCGATGTAGCAACCTTGCAGATGGCGTGTGCCGACGCTGGCGTCGAAGCCGGTGCGGCCGTGCAGCAGGCGGCGATTATCGAACAGCATCAAATGCCCGTCCTCGAGCTTAAAGCGTCGCTCGAACGCCGATGATTTGAGCATGCGGTCCAGTGTTCGGCGCGCGGCGTAGAATGTTTCCAGCGTTTCCGGCGGCAGCAGCGGCACGAAATCCAGCCGCGGACTATAATGGATGGCGACGAATTTTCCGGTACGATCCAGTTCGATCAGCGGTGCGGTGGAGACCAACTCCGTATCAGCATCGATATAGCGGAAGCGCACCGGCGTAGTGGTCAAAACGGCGAACAAATCCTGCGCCTCCGTGCGCAGCGCGTTTGTCACCGCCAGCCCATCGACCAGCGTGGAAAGCCCACCTTGCGTGCTGTTGGTTAGGCAGTGCAACAATTGAATGCCGGGCACCGGGCCGCGATATGGGTTGTCGGTATGCGGATCGAGCGGCAGGGACGTGTACGCCAAATCGTTAGCCTGTGGTATCGAACGCACGTCGAACATCATGCCGAAATTCGTTTCCCGCGGAAAGCCGAAGCGACGCCCCACCTCCAGCACCGCGCCGGGACGCGACGGCACCTGTTCGATAATGATGTATCCGTGCAGGTGATAATCGTGCAGTGCCGCCACGCACCCCGCATCGGTCTGGCACGCTGGCCAGTTTGTGGCCGCGGGCGGCGCCTGGGCCGCCGACCAAGCAACGGGCGGCGGCAGATCGTCCCCCATGTCCGGCAACTCGGCAAGAATTTTCACGCCTGAAAACGCGCTGCTATGGCCATCGCTGAACGTAATATCGAATTCTTCCGCGCTCCGCTGCTCAATTCGGGTAATGCGCGTGTCGACTGCCACGTCCGACGGGTTGAACAGCCGTTGCTCGGTCTGCACGTCCAGGCTGGCGGGATCAGCACTGCGTTCGCGCAGCCACAGCGGATGGATCGGCAGCGCCGGCCCATTTGCCAGCACCACTTCCAACGCCGTGCCATCCTGGCTTGGGCGAATATACGGCATGCTCAGCCCGCTGCCGGAGCCGGCACGTAGCCGATCATACCTTTTATTTCGGTAAAATCATCGAAACCGAAATCGGCATATTCGCGGCCATTGCCGGATTGCTTATAGCCGCCGAACGGCGCGCCGAGATCCAGAGGCGGGTCATTCAACGCCACCATGCCGGCGCGCAGCGCGCGCGCCACGCGATGCACTTGTTCCAGGTTGCTGCCGTTCACATAGCCGGCAAGCCCGTACGGTGTATCGTTCGCAATACGGATCGCATCCGCCTCGTCCTCGTAAGACATAACGCAGATGACCGGCCCGAAAATTTCGTCCCGCGCAATCGTGTGCGCCAGTGTCACGTCACCGAACACAGTCGGCTGAACATAGAACCCATCAGCAAGCCCCGCTGGACGTCCCGGTCCGCCGGTGACGAGCGTGGCACCCTCGGCCACACCGATGGCGAGCAAGCGCTGCACATGGTTGAATTGCCGCTCGCTCACCAGCGGCCCCATGGTCGTTGCCGGATCAGTCGGGTCGCCGACGCGGCACGCCCGCGCCAGGTCACGCGCCAGCGCCTGCGCCTCCGCCTGGCGCTCCCGCGGCACCAGCAACCGGGTGGGCGAGTCGCAGGATTGGCCGGTATTGCCGAACACGATCGCGGCGCAACTTGCCACGGCCTGCGCCAGATCGGCATCGGGCAGCGCAATGAACGGCGACTTGCCGCCCAGCTCCTGCAGCACGCGCTTCACCGTCGGCGCCGCAGCCGTTGCTACATCGATGCCGGCACGCGTGCTGCCGGTAAACGAAATGAGATCGATGTCAGTGTGGGCTGCCAGTGCCCGTCCGGCTGTCGGTCCCTCACCGTGGATCAGGTTGAACACGCCGGGTGGCACGCCCGCATCATGCAAAATCTGCGCGAACAAAGCCGCATTGGTGGGCGTATTCTCGCTGGGCTTCAGGACCATCGTGCAGCCGGTCGCCAGCGCCGGCGCTACCTTGCAAACAATCTGGTTCAGTGGCCAATTCCATGGCGTAATGAGAGCCGCCACGCCGGCCGGCTCACGCGCTACCAGCGTGCCGCCGCGCCTATGCTCGAATTGATACTCCTCCAGCGTCTCGATGGCCTTTTCGAGATGGGCCAGACCGATCCAGGCCTGTGTGTCATGTGCATAGACGCGCGGCGCGCCAAGCTCGCGCATGATCGCGTCGCCCAAATCCGCCATACGGGCCTTGTAAAGTTCGGCAATGCGCCGCAGCAGCGCCAACCGTTCGGCGCGCGTCGTCTGAGCATAGGTAGGGAACGCCGCACGTGCCGCGGCTACCGCGCGGTCCACATCCGCGCCGCCGGCCAAAGCCACCTGGCCGATCGGCGTCGCGGTGGCCGGATTGATGATGTCCCGCCGGTCGGGCGAAATCGGCTCGACCCAGGCCCCGCCGATATAAAACTGCATTGCATCAGGCATCAGGATTGGGGCGTCCAAGGCGGGTTGGAGGGGGCATTCATTGCAGAACAGCATTGGCTGGCCGGGATGACCATCCGCGACATCGGCATGACAGAATGCGGCATTGCGGCCGCCGCCGGCCTCCCATAGCATTGAAGGCCGGACGGTGGCGCGGGAGCGGACGCAATGGGGAAAGCCGGGGCGGTTTGTATGTGCATGGTGCTGCTGGGGTTGGCGGCGCCCGCGCGGGCCGAGGACGCACAACTGAACGTCTACAACTGGGCCGACTATATCGGCAAGAGCACCGTCGCCGATTTCGAAAAACAGTCCGGCATCAACGTGGTCTACGACACGTATGATTCCGACGCGGGGCTTGAGGCGAAGGTGATGGCCGGCGATTCCGGCTATGACCTGGTCACCACGTCCACCGACTTCTTTGCCCGCCAGATCAAAGCCGGCGTGTATGAGACGCTGGACAAAAGCAAACTGACGAACTGGAAGAATATTGACCCGGCCATATTGGCGGTGATCGCGCAGTTCGACCCCGGCAACGCGCACACGGTGCCCTACCTGCACGGCGTCAACGGCTTCGCCTATAATATGGACCTGATCAAGGCGCGCATGCCGAATGCACCGGTCGATAGCCTGGACATGATTTTCAAGCCGGAGATCGTTTCGAAATTTGCCGATTGTGGCGTCAGCTTCCTGGATAATGCGGAAGACGTGCTGCAACTGGGGCTGAACTACCTGCACCTCGATCCGAATACGGACAAGCCGGAAGATTTCAAGGCGGTGGAGAAACTTCTGCTCGCGGTGCGACCCTATGTCCGCACGTTCGACTCGGAAGGTTTCATGAACGCGCTGCCGAACAAGGATTTGTGTATTGCCATGACCTGGTCCGGCGATTACGAAACCGCTCGGCTGCGCGCAAAAGCCGCCGGCGTCGATGTCAACCTCGCCTTCACGGTGCCGAAGGAGGGGGCGAATATCTGGTATGACGCCTGGCTCATTCCGCACGGCGCACCGCATCCCGAAGCCGCCTACAAATTCCTGAACTACATGCTGGACCCGAAGGTGATTGCGGCGACAACAAACTATATTCATTACGGTAACGATAATCGTGCCGCCGACGCCTTCGTCGACCCGGCGATCTTGCATAACACGGCAATTTATCCCGATGCCGCCATGGCACAGCGCCTGTATGTCTCGCACGAGGTCAGCGCCGCGGTGGAGCGGCTGCGCACGCGAAGCTGGACGCGGATCAAAACCGGAGAATAGCAGGCTCGGCGCTTGTCCGCGGCCCCGCGAGACCCCATCATAAGGGCAGCGAGGGATTTGCATTTTACCATGGCGGCATTGGAAAAGACCGGTTTGGAAGCGACGCCGAAGGCCGAGGAAAAACTATCGCGTGTTCGGCAACGGCAGAAGCTGATCGAGGCCTGTATTTCCGCACTTTATGTGCACGGCCCCTCGCGCACCACGATCGACAAGGTTGTGGCGGTGGCGGACATGTCGCCCGGCATCGTCAATTTCTACTTCGAGACCAAGGCGGCCTTATTGGTCGCCGCGCTGGAGTTCCTGGCCGAGGAATTCGAGGACCGGGTGCTGGCGCCGCTCGCCGCCTTTCGGGACCGGCCGGTGCAGGGGCTGCTGCACTTGATCACCCTTTATCTCGATCCGGACATCGCTAGTCCGCGCAAGGTCTCCGTATGGTATGCGTTCTGGGGCGAAGCAAGCGCGCGCTCAGAATATTACGCCATCTGCGGCAAACGGGATGAGGCATTTGCCGATCTGGTGCGCGACCTGGTGGGCCGCCTGATTGCGCAGAACCGCGTCGCCCATCTCGACCAGGATGCCATCGCACTCGGCTTGATCGGCGCGCTGGAAATGATCTGGCAGGAGATTGCGTTTCACGACGAGGCGGATCTGGACCGCGCCGCCGCGCGGGCGCGCTGCGTGGCGTATTTACGATCGGTCTTCCCAGGCGATTTCAATGCGGCGCCCACTCACGAAGCGGCTTCCAGTGCGGCACCGGGCGCGCTGCCCGCGCTCGGGTCCGACACTTCCAGGCCAATAAGCCAATCATGCGAAATGCTGGTTGCGGCGGAGTTGACCCTGGCCGGCATCCCGGCATTGCGCGCGCCGGATTTTTCGCCCTTCTATCAGGTGCTCGCGCAGGTGCCAGGCGCGCCGCTGCAGCGAATCGCCGTGACGGCCGTCGCACATACCAACGCATCGATACACATCGATCGCCGAAATAACCTCGAATGTGATTGGCTTGCATTCATCGTGCTGCCGACATCCGCAGGGACCTGCCGGCGCATTTTCGTGGTTCCTCGCGATGAGGCCGTCGCAGAACTCCCGCTCTCAACCGCGTTACTGCTGACCCGCTTTGCGGATTATGAAAACAACTTTTTGCTGGAAAGAAAGGGGGCTTCGCGCCTCGGCTCTTAGTCCGCCCGCTCAATGCGGATAAACCTGCACGCCATCAAGATACGTCGCCACCACCTTCGTCGCATGCAAATCTTCCGGATCGGCCCGAAAAATATCGCGATCCAAAATAACCATGTCCGCCCGCTTACCCGCCTCCAGGCTGCCGATCGTCGCCTCCGCCTTCAGCGCGTGCGCTGCCTTGATCGTATAAGCGTCCACCATATCCTGCAGATTAATCGCCTGTTCCGGCAGCAACGGTTTCTGTCCCTTACCCGCCGCCCGCGTTATGGCGTGTTCCATCGCAACAAACGGGTCGAATGTACTGACGCTCCAGTCGCTGCCGCCCACGATATAGGCGCCCGCGTCGCGAAGGCTGCGCGCCGGATATAAAAAGCGGGCGCGCGCGGCGCCTATATATGGAATCGTGGCAGCATCCATGTAATCGTCGCGCTCGGCCCATTCCATTTGCAGATTCGCGATCACGCCCAACGTCTTGAAGCGCGGGAAGTCGGCCGGGTCCACAAGTTCCAAATGCGCAATCTGCGGCCGGTTGTCGGTGACTCCATTCTGCGAACGCGCAAACGCGAATGCATCCAGTGTCGACCGCGTGGCGCGGTCGCCAATGGCGTGAACATGCACCGTAAAGCCGGCACGATCCGCCGCCGCCACGATCTGGTTCAGGTTCGCCTGCGTGAAATAGGAAGGGCCGCGATTGGTCGTACTATGGCCGGCGCCATCCAGATACGGCGCCAGCAAGGCCGCGGTTTGCGTCGGGTATTCGATGACGCCATCTGCGAAAATCTTTACGCAATCCGCACGCAGATAATCAGGGTCAATTGCCCAGGCCGCGCGGAACTTAGCGGCGGCATCGATCACGTCGCCCGCCGGTGCGGACAAATCATGCAGATGATAGCAACCTCGCACCCGCATGCGCAGCCGATGATGGTCGTACACCAGTTTATAGATCGACATCAAATGCGCATCCACCGCCGCATCCTGCACCGCGGTAATGCCGATCGCGCGCATTTCGTCGAATGCCCGGTCCAACCGTTCGGCCTCGTCTGACAAGGCCGGCGCGGGCATGTGCCGCAGCGCCAGGTAGGTTGCATTGTCACGCAACGTGCCCGTGGGATCACCGGCGCGGTCCCGCTCGATCCGGCCACCGGGCGGATCCTTCGTCGCCGGCGTAATGCCGGCGGCCTTCAGTGCCACGGAATTGACCCATACAGTATGCCCGTCGCTGCCGCTGAACAGCAGCGGCCGGTCCGCCAGCATCTGATCCAAAGCCGCGCGCGACAGCGCCACACCCGACGGATCCACCTGAACAACTTCGAACCAACCGCCGGCATCGCCCGGGTTCCGCCGCAGGCACGCCGCAACCTTGTCCCGGATAATTGCGAGCGTCAGCGGCATGTCGCCAAGGCTGCATTTATCCATTTCCTGCGCACTCTCGGCCGGATGCGTGTGCGCATCAATCAGGCCTGGCAGCATCACCCGGCCGGCAAGCTCGATCGTTCTGGTTTCCGGGCCGACCCACCGCGTCACGTCCGCATCCGTGCCGACCGCTACAATGCGGCCGCGCTGCACGGCCAGTGCCTGCACGATCTGCCGTGCGGGATTTTCGGTGTGGATCTGCCCGTGTAGAAACACCAAGTCGGCTGGCGCGGCGAAAACCCGGGTTGCCAACAAAAGGAAGAAGAGTTCCTTTTTGAAAAAAAGAACTAAAAAACTCTTACTCTTAGGCTTACGCGGCCCAGGTCCGAATGCGCCACGTATGCCAACGAGCAAGCGTTTTTTGCTTCTTTTTTTCAAGAAAGAAGTCCCGCCTTTACTTAAACCCAACCGGCGCCGCCGCCAACAGAGTCTCCGGTATCCGCGCTCTGATCAAATCATGAAACTGCAACACGCAAATTTCCAGCGTGGAGAGCGGGCCCGGCTTATACACGCTGGATTTCAAACCAAGCTGCACACGCCGACACAGATCGGCATCCTCGCGGTTCACCTGCATATTGATCTTGTAGCACAAATACCGCAGCACGCGCATTTCCCGCCGATCGTCCGGCAATGCATACGATCCGCCGCGAATTGTGCATTTGCCCGGCCCCGCCGGCAAAACCTGGAAGAAATCCATCTGGTCCGGATATATATCGATGCCCAGATTTGGCAACATGCTGTAAAATCGCCAGCATTTCCGGTTCGCTTCCGGCAGATGCGTGGTCAGGCCGCCCACCATCGCCTGATATTGCCGCTCGGACCATTTCTCTGACGGCGCATCATGCAACCAGCCCACGCCGCGCGCCACGCCCGATTCCAAGTTCAGCGTATCCTGGTAATCCGGCGCCATCATCCGCGCCAGGCCAGGATGCCCGATCGGCACGTGGTAGGATTCGAGGTAGTTGTCCATCGCTACCTTCCAGTCCACGTCCCACGTCTCGTAATACATCGGAAACAGCGGCTGCATCTTCTCGAACTGGTACGGTTCGAAATCTGCTAGCATATCGCCCCACATGCTGGCGGGCGGCGGCGGATCGCCCTCCAGGCACACAAACACCAGCCCAGCCATCACCTCCAGCCGCACCGGAATCAGCCCGTGCGTGCCGCGATCCAGCGCCGGGAACGATTCGCGTACCGGCGTCCCGCGCAACGACCCATCGAGGTTATAGGTCCAGCCGTGATACGGGCAGGTGATCGACCCGGCGCAGGCGCCGGACTGTTCCAGCAGCCGTGCCGCGCGATGGCGGCATACATTATGAAACGCTCGCAGTACGCCTTCGCGATCGCGCAGCACCATGATGCTGTCGGGCCCCAGCTCGAAGGTAAGATAGTTGCCCGGCTTGGCCACGTCGCTGATATGGCACACAAGTTGCCAGCTCGGGCGCAGCACCCGTTCCAGCTCCAGGCGGGTCATGGCGGCGCTGTCGTAGGTCCAGGGCGGCAGGCCGCGCGGGTAGCTGTCCGGCGAAGCTGCCTCGAACCGTCGGACGGAGAGTGCCGCGCTCATGGTGCCAACCCGATTTCTGAATGGGCATTCAATGTAGCCTGTTTTCAAGCGATATGCAAGGTGAAAGGCCAGGAATCGCCGCCTCGACCGCCCCCTCGCTGGCATCGCGCTGCACCGAAAAGCAGCAATCTGGGCAGTAATTTTGAATGACCATATAAATTCTGGTGGACCGTGCCGCGCAACCCTGCTAGTTCAAAGACGGCACGAGAAGGAACAATCGCATGGCAAGAACGCTGACCAAAAGTCGCGAACATTTCCAGCGCGCCGTGCAGCGTATGCCGCTCGGGGTTGCCTCAAACTTTCGTTACTGGGGCGAGGAGCGGACCATCTATATCAGGTCCGGCCGCGGCGGCCGCATTACCGATATCGACGGCAATAGCTACGTGGATTACCGGCTCGGTTATGGTCCGGCCATCCTGGGCTATGCCGACGCACGCGTGGATGAAGCGGCGCGCGCGGGCATGGAGATGGGCGGCGTGTTCGCGCTATCCACCGAAGCCGAACTGAAAGTTGCCGCGCGCATCAGCCGCATGGTGCCCGCCGCCGAACTGGTGCGGTTCTCCAATTCCGGCACCGAAGCGGTGATGGCCGCATTGCGCCTCGCCCGTGCCTATACCGGCAAGGATAATTACGTGCTGCTCGAAGGCAGCTATCATGGCTTGTTCGATGCCGCCATGTGGCATGTGCCGATGCATGCCTGGAACCAGCAGGGCGAACCGGACGTGACGCCGTATAGCGAGGGCGTGCCGGTCAACTCGCGCAGCCTGGCGCATTTCGTGCAAATGAACGATGCGAATGCGCTGGAAGCCGTGCTCAAGCGCCATGCCGGCCGCATCGCCTGCCTGCTGATCGAACCGATCATGGGCAATTGCCTCGGCATCGCCGCGGACCAGGCCTATCTTCAGGCCGCGCGCGCACTGTGCGATAAATATGGTGTGCTGCTGATCATCGACGAGGTGAAAACCGGCTTCCGCGTCGCCCGCGGCGGCGTGCAGGAACTTTACGGCGTGAACGCCGACATCTGCACCTTTGCCAAGGCCGTGGCGAATGGTTACCCTATCGCCGTGTTGGCGGGGCGGGAGGAGATCATGCGCAAAATCGGTCGCGGCGTGGCGCATGGCGGCACCTATACGGCGCATCCGGTCGCGCTCGCCGCGGCGGACCGCACGCTGCAAATCCTTGAAGAAACCGACACGCTGGAGCAGATCGCCGCCTACGGCAGCAAACTGCGCACCGCCATGAGCGCCGTGCTCGGCGCGCGGGGCATACCGCATAGTTTTGTCGGCCATCCGTCCATGAGCGGCCTGTATTTCGCCGAAAAGCCGCCGCGCACCTACCGCGAATGGAAAGGCAGCGACTACAGCTTCTATAATGAAATGGCGCCCCATCTGCACGACGAAGGCGTGCTGTGCGAACCCGATTCGCGCGAACCATGGTTCATGTGCGCGGCGCACGACGCGGCGTGTCTGGCTGACACGATGCGCGGTTTCGAAACGGCGGTGGATCGAACAACCGCCGATGCTGCCGCCCGCCGGCTTCTGTCCGCGTGATGGCGGGCGCGGCTGGGGCGGGGGGCCCGGTTCGCACCCATATCAAACGCGCGGCATGGCTCGCCGCGATATCGTGGCTCTCGCTGCCGTCGGTCGGCGTCGCCGCGGACAGCGGCACTGCACCGCCCAAGAAGGACGCGGTCGAGGAAATTATCGTCACTGCACAGAAACGCGCTGAAAAGCTCAGCCGCGTGCCGATCAGCATTACCGCGCTGGGCAAAGCGCAAATGGACAAACAAGGTGTGCGCGACATCAAGGATATCGCGCGCCTGGTGCCTGGCCTTACGTTGTCGACCAGCGACGTGCTGGGTGACACCAACATCTCCATCCGCGGTGTCGTTTCCGACACCGGCGCGCAAACCACCGGCATTTATATCGACGACACGCCAGTGCAGGCGCGCCAGGAAGTGGTGTTCAGCGACGCATTCCCGAAAGTGTTCGATCTGGACCGCGTGGAAGTGCTGCGCGGGCCGCAGGGCACGCTGTTTGGCGCCGGGTCGGAGGGCGGCACGGTCCGCTTCATTACGCCACCCCCCAGCGTGGACACATGGAGCGGCTATTTCCGTAGCGAGTTGTCCTTCACCGATGGTGGCGACCCGAGCTATGAGACCGGCGGCGCCGTCGGCGGACCGATCGTGCAGGACAAGCTCGGCTTTCGCTTCAGCCTGTGGGACCGCGAGGATGGCGGTTATATCGATCGCGTCAATCCGGTCACTGACCAGTTGGCGGCGCGAAACGCCAATGACGGCAACTCGCTGGTCAGCCGTGGCGCGCTGATGTTCAAGCCGACCGACGAGCTGACGATCACGCCGGCGATCTTCTTCCAGCGCGTGTTCAACGGTGACCGCGGCTATAGCTGGGAAAACGGGCCGCCGAATTTTTCCGGCCCGCCCGGCCCGGCCTTTACCGACTACGCGCAAATTCCGCAGCCCAGCACCGACACCTATATCCTGCCGAGCCTGAATATCGGGTACGATTTCGGTGATTTCAGCCTCACGTCGGTCACATCCTATTTCCGCCGCGCCTATGACAGCAAATTCGACGCGACATCGTTCGAATTATCCGGCCTGCTGCCGAATGCCGGCATCACACTGCCCGGCGTCCCGAATTACCTCTCCGTCGGCACCTACCTGATGCGCCAGGCGAACTGGACCCAGGAAGTCCGCCTGACCTCCACCGACTCGCCGGACAGCCTGTTTTCCTGGGTCGCCGGCCTGTATTTCCAGAACGACATATCGCGCAACGACAACACCTTCGCCGAACCGTTCGACGAGGTGGCGAATTATCTATCGCAATATTATGGCTATGGCCCAGGCAACTCGCTCAGCTATTTCGGTGAGGCGCCGGTTGACGGCAAATATTCGTATCTCGACCGCTATGCGGTGCAGGAAACCGATATTGCCGCGTTCGGCAGCCTCACTTACCAGCCGCTGCCCGGCCTGAAATTCACCGTCGGCTTGCGCGTGGCGCGTAGCAAATACAAATATAATGACCTTCAGGACGGGCCATACGGGCCGGGGGCGCCGACCAGCTATGCCGGATCGAAGGCCGAACTACCGATCACGCCGCGCTTCGCCGTTTCGTATCAGCTCACGCCGGACCAGATGCTCTACACTACCGCCGCCGAGGGCTATCGCATCGGCGGCGCCAACGAATCGGTGGCCGGCATCCTCGCCTGCGAAGGCGACCTGCAAACGCTGGGCATCAAGGACGTGCCGCACACCTTCAATTCGGATTCCACCTGGAGTTACGAGTTAGGCGACAAGGGCGCCTTCTTCGATCAGCGTCTGCGCATCGACGCAAGCGTGTTCTGGATCAACTGGAAAAACATTCAGGAGCAGGTGGAGCTGCCGACCTGCGGTTATTATTATACTGGAAATCTTGGCAGCGCAGTTAGCCGCGGTTTCGACATTCAGGCGGATTGGGCCGCCGGCGGCGGGCTCGACATCGGCGGCAATGCCGGCCTGACGGACGCGCGCTACACCACCACGCAGACCGTGGAGAGCAATATCATTGCGCTGAAGGGCGACAGCCTGGCGACACCGGAATGGACCGCGACCGCCAACGCGCAGCAGAATTTCGACCTGCCCATGGAGGCCGCGGGCTATGCCCGCATCGACTATCAGTTCGCCGGCCCCTATTACCGCACCGGCTCGGCGGTGACCTATTCCTACGATGCGCTGACCCGCAACGCGCCGGCGACCAATTTCGTATCGGTTCGCGCCGGCGCGAAGAAGGGCGGCTGGGACGTGTCGCTGTTCATCGACAATCTGCTGAACAGCCATGTGTCGCTGTATCGATATCAGGATACTGTCAGTTCGCCCGGGCTGCGGGACACTACGTTCCGGCCGCTGACCGTGGGACTTACCGCAATCAAGAAGTTCTAGACGAAGAAACTGTTCTTTTTTGAAAAAAGAACCAAAAAACTTTTTCTAGGTGGCATCCGTGGCCCATGCCAAGCGCCGCGGATCCAAATGAGCAAAAGTTTTTTGCTTCTTTTTTTCAAAAAAGAAGGCCTTCCTTCCTTTACGCCGCCACCTGCGCCCGCAACCGCCCCAGCCGAGCGCACGCCTCATCCAGCACCGAATCCTGCTTGCAGAACGCGAACCGTATCCACCGGCTCGGCGCCTCGCCTTCATAAAACGCCGACACCGGAATCGCCGCCACGCCGAATTGCTCGGTAATATGCCGGCAAAACGCTTGGTCATCGCCGGCAAAGCCGAACGCGGAATAATCCGCGATCACGAAATAGCTGCCCGCGCTCGGCAACACGCCAAACCCGATCGAAGCCAGCCCGGCGCGCAAGCGATCGCGCTTGGCCGCCAGCCCACCAGCCAATGCGGCGAAATACGCATCGTCCTTCACCAGCCCGAGCGCCACCGCGCGCTGCAAATTCGGCGGCGTCGTGAATGTCAGGTTCTGGTGCGCTTTCATCACGACACCGATCAGTGCGGGCGGCCCGCTGACATAGCCCACCTTCCACCCGGTCAGCGAAAAGGTCTTGCCCGCGCTGCCGATGCGTAAGCACCGCTCAGCCATCCCCGGCAGCGCCATCAGCGGCGTATGCACCGCCGGCGCAAACACCAGATGTTCATATACTTCGTCGCAAATAGCATATGCGTCGTGCTGTTGCAGCAATCCGGCAATGAACCGCAATTCGTCAACCGAAAATACCTTCCCCGTAGGGTTCATCGGCGTATTGAGCAAAATAGCCTTGGTGCGCGGCCCGAACGCGGCGGCCAGCTCTTCGCGCGGCAAATCCCACGCCGGCGGTTGCAGCCGCACCAGTTTCGGCACCGCACCCAACATCCGCACGATCGGCAAATACGTATCGTATAGCGGCTCGATGAGCACAATCTCGTCGCCGGGGTCGAGCAGCGCCATCAGGCTCGCGGTCAGCGCCTCGGTCGCCCCGCTGGTCACCACCACACCGCGATCCGGGTCGATCTCCAAGCCCCAGAATCGCCGGTTCGCCGCTGCGACGGCCTGGCGCAACTCAGGGAGGCCGGTGAGCGGCGGATATTGGTTGCGCCCGTCCAGCAACGCGTCCGCGGCTGCGCGCACCACGTCGGCCGGCCCCTCGCTATCCGGAAACCCCTGCCCGAGATTGATCGCGCCGTGCCGCACCGCGAGCGCCGACATTGTGGTGAAAATGGTGGTGCCGAGCGCGGAGAGCAGGTGATTGGCGGGCTTCATGGATGCGTCTCTCGAAAGGAAGGAACGTCAAGGCAAACAAAACCGGCATAGTGCCGCACTTCGTGACGGATTTGAAGGCCGCCGCCGGGACCATGGATGCTCGCGCCGAGAGTTCGCACATTCGGCATGTTATGGGCGCGTTCGCCGTACGGCGCGACATGGTGCCGGCGGGTTCCATCCGTAAGTGGAGACCTAGCCAAGACAGCAAGCGGCCCCGTGCCATCGCGCGCACGGGCGCTGCACCTCTACCTTCGTGGCCGAGTGGCAGGCTGGAAAGCCCGGGGGACGAGACGCTGCGGACGTTTGCCGCCATCATCACGGCCGCCCACGCCCCCATGTGTTGAGCGCACAGGAGCGCGCCGTTCATCATGCAGGCGGGCGGATCTGCCACGTAACTGGGGGAGCCAAAACCACGCCGGCGGCATTGCGTAGGTCGGCGGGCGAGCACGTGCGGTCATGGCCGGTGATCCGTGCGGAACAGCGGCGCCGCGTCGCTGGATTGCATCGATAATCCCGCAGCGCTACCGCCGCGCCGCACGCCGGCCGTGCCGGAACCCGGTCTGACGAACAGAGGGCCGACCTATTCCATTTCAATATCGCGTGTGCCATCCTGCCGTTTGCAAAGCATTACCTGCTCGAAGTCGCCGCACTGCGCGGGGAGGGGTGGACGACAGAATTAGCGCCGACGGGAGAGTTTTGATGGATTATGTGTTTCTGGGGTTTTTTGTTCTCGGCGTTATAGCCGTTTTATTGGCGCTCAAGATAGTTCCGCAAACCGATAACCTACTTATTGAGCGGCTCGGAAAATACAACAGAACTCTCGCTGCGGGGGTACATGTTATTGTTCCGTTTTTCGATCGCGTAGCCCATAGAGAAAGCATCCTCGAGCGTCAGCTACCCGCAAAAAAGGTTCCGGCCTTCACGAAGGATAATGTGCAGATCGAGATCACTCTTGCAATTCTATATCGTGTGACTGATGCGGCGAAGGCGTGGTATCGCATCAAGAATATAGACCAAGCGATAGAGACGATCATCACTGGTATAGTACGCAGCACAATCGGCGCGTCTGATCTCGACCAAGTGCAATCCCATCGATCTGAATTGTCATTAGCAATTGGAAATGACATTCAGCATGTGACGGAGGAGTGGGGTATTCACGTAACCCGTGTGGAGATCATCGATGTCGAAGTGGATGCGGCAACGCGCACCGCTATGCAACGGCAACTGAACGCAGAACGTAATCGCCGCGCTATCGTCACCGAGGCCGAAGGTAAACGCCAAGCG
>Ga0116228_10002310_pt1 | contig 16486 bp, 12 predicted proteins | sample S1TSphfallax_2_FD_89694 | JGI IMG/M metagenome (GOLD analysis project Ga0116228, IMG submission 89694) | Host-associated microbial communities from peat moss isolated from Minnesota, USA - S1T2_Fc - Sphagnum fallax MG | ecosystem: Host-associated > Plants > Peat moss > Unclassified | place...
CCCCTAAGAAAAAAAAACCCAAAAACAAGACACCCCCCCCCCCCCCCTTCCCCTTTTAAAAAAAAAACGAGGACTCTCCTAAATTAAATTTGAGAGAGATGTCCTGACATGCCAAACGTCAATTGAAAATTTCAATTCTGGGAAGAGGATGGGACTAGGCTATGGCCCAGTGGGTTTTTTTCAGGAATTTTCTTTTGGAATCACAGTGGCGACCATCCATCGCAAGATGTAGAAAGAACAAAAGGCAATAGTCCTTAGGAAGATTTAGCCAAATCTGGCTATAAACCAAATCTAAACTTTAAATCTTTAATCATCCTTCTATATATTTGGCTATTATACTGGAAACCAAAATACAGGGATCTGGTGAGTATTTTTTTTTCTCTCACTTCTGGCGATTGAAAACCGTAAAAAAGACTTCATTTTCGATTTTTTGATTTTTAGTTTAACTTTTTGGCGAAATTTCGCCAGTAAAGGCTACAACGGCGGTTACCATGACAAAACAAATATAGAACAACCCCTCCAAAAACTTTAGGGTTTCGCAGATCCCCAAACAATCCACTGAAAACTTTTGAAACCCACTCACTCATAGTACTCGGTTGAGACTGTGCACTTACTAACTTACTATTCATGGACGAGCGCGGGATTGCAATTTTGGTTTGTATTTTCATCCCCCGTTTTGTTTTTTTTGGAGAGAACTGGAGTGAAGTTGTAGAGTGACCTTCTTGAGCATTCAATGGGGAAGAAGAAGACGATGACGACGACGACTAGGACAGTGGCAAAATGCATCACTCTTTGGATTTCGTACTTCTGCTTCTTTTTCATCTGCGAAGGGAGAATTTTTAGAATTTTTGTAGAATAGTCTTTACTTATTTATTTGCTTCAAGAATCGGTTCACGTAGTTCGGGATTCGTGACATTTCATTTTGGAATTGAAGAATTCGCTTTAGCACTGTTGCATGTTTCTCTTCTTGAATAAATCTTCGCGGATCTGAAAGTTTCTTTTCTTCCGCACTTCTGCCATGCTGCTCCACAAGTGATAGGAGAGACAGAGACACAGTGAAGCTGCGGTGGTGATATCATTAGGGATAATGGCAGGGCTTGCTGATGTCGCTTATTGGAGATTGAAGATGCAGCAGTTGGAAAAGGAATGGCAAGCTGAGATTGCGGAGCTTCGGAATGCGCTTCTAGAGACTGACAGCTTGCGGCAGCAAGCGGAGGCTCGAGCAGTTGCAGCGGAGGCAGAAGTGGCGGATGCCACGCTCAAGCTGAAGAGAACTGAGCGTAAGGTAGAAAAAACAGGACGTAAAAGCTCTAATCCTCCCTTGGTCCTCTCATACGGTTTGCTTTTGCATCTTCTATCAGTGGACAGCGTTGCTGTTGTTGTTTAGCATTTTTTGTGGATACTGATCCTTCTGTTTTGTAATCCGATGAACTGTAATGTCCTTCCACAGGTGGCATTGCTCACTGTGGAGCGAGATGGGCTGAAGGCAATAGTGGAATCTTATGACCATGAAGGAGCCCCTGTATCCAGCCAGCAGCAGCAGCAGCAGCAGCCAGGTTCCCCAAATACACCTCAGAAGAAGATGAGAGACATGCGCATCAAGGTAATGATCAGGATAGTTCTTGTTACCTTGAGATGCATCCTTATTGATGTCCATGGGGATGTGACTTGATCTGCTTTTGCAGGGCAAAAGAATGACTCTGTAGAGCCCCACTGTAAAAGTGGAGACATGAATATGCTGGTCACTTCCTTTGAGTTGATCTCTCTATTCTATACATACATGTCTGTAGGGTTTGTAACTCAAAACAAATCCCTTGCATTTTGTTTGCAGGAACTTGAAGCAGCACTTGCTGATTCACAACTACATGTGACACAGTTGGAAGATGCACTTGCACGAAGCAGCCATGCTTCAAATTCCAGTTTGTCAAAGGCAGAGACTGAAGATTTGAATGAGGTATATGAGAAGCTCAAATGCTTGGAGCGTGAGTGTGACAGACTAAGACAGGAGGCAGCTATATTGGAGTCCAAGGTACTTCCCCCACCCCCTTCAAGGATTTGATCTTTAGTCTCATGGGGGACAAGCTCTCAGCTCCGGAACTATTGCCGCCACACATGGAGTGATGCTCTTGCTGTCAGTGAATTTCCTTTTCAGCAGGTGATCTCTCAATTGTTGCAGAAAAGAGTAGATTGCTGTAGTACATTGATCAGCCTAGTGTTATGCACATGTGGTTCTTGTGGCAGTTAGGGCATGGTGATTTTGATTCCTCAAAGACCAAGGTGCTTCATCTCATCAAAAACCTTGAGGCCGAGTTTCATATCGATGAGCACCATGAAGCGCTACAAGCTGAAGTGAATGCTTTGCGAGAGAGGGTCAAATTGCTTGAGCAAAATGGGGAAATCACAGGTTTGTGAGAAACAGGGATTCCTAGGTGTCATCTATTGATCTTTGTTATGTACCTTATTTGTTTACCTGTTTTTCATTGTGGTCTAGGAAATGGGAGAGTAAGTGATTCCGGGTTCTTGGAGGAAAGAAACATATTTGAAAAGAAAGTTGTTGAGTTGACTAAGCAAGTTAGTACACTGGAGAAGCGTGAAACACGGTAAGTGGTTCTAAACTAGTTGGTCAAGCATTTTCATTTATTCCCATCTTCTTTCCATGGATTCAGCAAAGTGTATGTTCTTTCTGTTTTGATCCTGTAGTTTTGGCTGCTGAAAGTTGGCAACTATCAAACACCACTTTCTTCTTTTAGATCCCTCTTCACTTCATATTTCAGATTCTGGAGCACAGTGCTATTATTTTCCGAGGACAAGAGAACAGGTGTAGGTTGTTGAGATTTGGTGGGCACAGGTACCAGCGAGTGTTTGCAGACAAGATTAATCTTTTCAGAACGGCTTGCTTTCTTTTATTTGGGTATACGGTGAGGCTCTCGGCATTTCTCACTGGAGTTGTAAATGGTCAGACTTGAGTGCAAAATTCTTCATTTTCTCCATAGTTTAGCATGACCAAATATATCCATTTAATTGTGTACATGTTGTTTCATGGGCACATTCTGATTATGGTCAGGAAGCATGTTGCAGTAAAATTTTCTTTTCAACACACAGGTGCTTATGAGAGAGGAGAAGGACCCATCAACAGGAATGCCTGTGACTCTATTCACTCTGCAATCAATATATGCACAAAATGCTGATGAGGAGCTGTTGTTCCAGCTTAATTCGGGTCGGATGGATATGGTGGTAATTTTGCCATTCTCTTTTGCCTTACCATTTGATCTCTCTACCATCCAACTCCCTCATTGGATGTAATCTGTTGGCAAGTATGTTATCATACTAGTACAGCCATGTCCAATATCTTTTTCATTATTTGCTGTCTTCATGCAAATTCAGTCAGCATGACCTTTTTTCTGGATGGGACTTTGCTACAGGCAAATGAGTACACAACCTCACCTGAGCTTGAACGTCAGGTGCTCACTCAACATCTCCATTTCTTAATCCATGTTTAGCACCATAGCTAGAGCTTTCCGAATTTTTCAATGACCCTTCTGCACTAAGTGAATGATAATTCTGTAGTGAAATGTGCATGCTAAAATGTGTTGCATGTATTTATGATGTGTCTGTACTATGAACAGGTGACTACCTTTTTGAAAAACTTCAAGTCCTATCCTGCATTTATTGCAAACCTTACAATGGAGCTTTTCAACAAGTCCACCTTGGGTTAATCCTTCTTCCTGTTGCTTTCTTTTATTGGCTTCCCTCTGTGTCCCATTCCAACTGGGTTCAAGGGTCTACAGCCACAAGGGTCAGAAGGCTATGGCACTTCTTTGACAGTGGTCACTCTGCATTTTCTAAGACTGCAGTCCTTGTACCAGACTGAACCATGAGTTAAAACTAATGCTTTTGTTCGGGCACTCTTCAGCTACGATTTTCTTGAGTTGCTGAGTAGAGATGTAGGAGAATGATCAAGTGCAGTGACATTTTAAAGTGGCATATGCATGAGGAGCTGAGAGAGCCTCTCAGCTACAGTGTATGGATAAAACTATCATCCATGTACCAGCTGCTGCTTGGTATTTCATTTTGCTGCAATGAAGATGTTTTGCACATTCTGCATGGTGACGAGATTCACATGTCAGGATGTTGGGGAACAGTGATGAAGAAATTTGGATCCACTTTGTTGTTCATGTTTAAGCAAGTTCTTGCAGTGTGCATCATGAAATTACAAAGGTGAGGTCTGTGAGAAAGTTTGTGTGTTTAGGCTTCTGCTGTCCTGACTATCTCACAATTCTGCCCCTGCTGTTCTGGTTGTATCAATTGTGCAGTTGAACTCTAGCTGCAACAATTTGGTGAGTATCCTGCTCTTGTTTCAGTACCTGCAGGCAACCTGGCATTCTAGTGAGTAAACCATATTTATCATTTGTGAAGACTTTTGGTATCTGGTTTCAGAGGTAACTCCACAAATGTCCTCCAGCACCTTGTGTTGCCATGATGTTCAGCTAGATCACATGTCCTTGCACAGATTTAACTGAATCTCACCTAAAACTATTGCCTACATGTCCTGTTGCTCCAAATCCCATGTTAGTATTGTGTCTGAGTTTTGCACCTAAACATGAACTACAGACATTTAGGTGAATGAGCATGAGGTCCTTACCTCCTTTTTTTCTCACTTCACATTTGCTTGTCCAAGATGTGTCTGTTGGTGCCCAGACATGTTTGGGTGCTGCCCATAGTGGTACTGCCCAGGTGTGTGGGTATAGAGTCCTGCTATGCATGTTTTGGGCCTGTAATGCACATGTACTGTCTATTACTGGCCCAAAATGGGAATAGCATGTAGCCAAAGTGTGTCTAGGCATTGGCCATCCCTCTTTTTCTCAAAAAAGATGGATTTGGCCAAAGGACAGACAAGGGAAAAAAGAAGCAGGCTGTACCATTATACTACCTGCAATAATGACCCAATGGTGATTTACTGTCTGCTTTAGGTTAGCAGCCACTTAGAGAATACTGGGATTGTTAAGCAAGTCGTGTGACAAAATGAGATTGGTATCTCTGCAAGTGGCTATTATTGGAATTCACTCATTTGTGCAAGATTTGATTTTTTTTGGACTCTTCTCTAAATTGACTTTTTTTGTTCTGACACTAGAGAATTACAACTAGTGATAGATAATTGTAAAGATTTGAAGTCTTCAATTCACAATTCATATTTGAAAGTTAACGATATTTTATATATTAAAGCTAAGATGGTGTCTGTCCGTCCGACGACAGTTCTGCGTTTTAATTGACGCGGCGGAACCGGCCCGGACAGTTCCGCGTTTTAATTCGCCGGCAGAACCGGCCTCTGCATTTTCTATGGCAGAACCGGTTCTGCCGGTGAATTAAATAAGTACCCTATCAAACTGAGTTTTTACTCCTGCAAAAGCTAGCGGGTAACTTTACCAAACGGCAGTAATAAGTAAGTAGTAAAAACAAAAAATCCTCATCGTTTGTCGTTTCCTCAGATATTATGGGGCACCGGTGGCGGCGTGCTACATTTTCTATGGCAGGGGCAGGGCGGCCAGACAGGGCAGGGCAGGGCGGGCAGGGCAGGGGCCAAATGAAGAGTAAAAGATAAGAAAAAATAAAACTTATAAAACTTCACAGTGGCCTTCGGCCACGGGCACCCACTAGTATATATTGTGTATGCAACAAATGATTCACAAATTAACATAGTTTCTTGTTGAGGATCTTTAGAGTATGGCACCTTTTGTATTGAGATCGTGCCCTAATCATTTGGCTGGCCATTTTAACTTGTAAGGCATAAATAAGGAGAAATTTTATTCCTTTGAAGTGCACAAGAATAAAAGGTTAAGCAAATGTGGTTTTCATATCTCCACTATATGAGGCCCCCCACCCCCCCCCCCCTGCCCCTGCAAAAAAAAATTGTGAGGAAGGAATGAAGGAGAGAGTGAAGTTTTTTTTTCATTTGTAAGCAAAGTCGAGATAAGATTATTCTGGAGTTTCAAACATATCAAGAGAAATTTCCCAAAGTTTTCAAGGAAAATTTGAATTAATATGTATTGAACCTGACATCAGCATAGGGTATCCCCAAAGATTGTGAATTTTCATGACATTTTACATCCATGCACAGAGCAGGGTAGACTGGCTTGTGACCAAACTTGAACCCTTCCTCTTGGTGCATCTGACACACTAAAATCCATTGGAAACGGATTAAAAATGAGAAAGTTATGATCCCCCAAAGTAAAGGGGGTCAAGAACCAAAAAAACAAATCACCAAACATTACAAAGGCCTGTTCCTGAACACCCAAAACATTCCTTGTATGTTGCTCTGTTGCTATTAGAGTTCAAAGACAATGTGTAAAACTTCAAGTAGTGTTCTCATAGCACTTTAAATTGTTTAAAATGAATAAGAAATAAGAAAGTTATGAGATTTGAAAGTAGAAGGGGTCCAAAGAAAAGAAAAAAAACATGCTTTGTAAGGTGGAAATCTTATTTTTCTTCCTGTTATTTTCTCATTACTCCTTTTCCTTTACACTTCAAAGATGATTTCTAGAGCTTGCGGCAGTGCTCCCATAAAATTTTAAATCGCTCAAAATGAAGCACATATGATGAAGATATAAATAAGTGTTTGATCATCGACAGGTGATCGATGATGGGCCAGTCTACCCTAGTGCCATCAGAGAAAAAGAAGAAAAAAGTAGCATGACAAAGATATCAACTCAAAACACATTCCAAGTGGAAATCTTGTTAAAGCTTTGGATTGAGGAAACAACATTGATATCAGCTTTTTTGGACTATCAATATTCACTTGAATTGAATCAAACCTTGAAATGATGAAGCATCTGTATAAACTTTTGGAGGAGAAAAGGATTAAAACTGAAGATTGGAATAATAAGTAATGAACTGGGTGTCCCAGCCCACATGAAAATTCATGATCAGGAGCATCTCTCGAATATGTTAATGATCCATAAATTACATCCTGCAACTTTGCATACTCTCCAGAAACCAGAGATTCAAGGATCAGAATCCCTTCTCTTTTAAGTAAAACTCTGCAATACAAATGCCAAATTTTGGGATGCTCCTCTCAACTGGGGATGTTAGTTATCCTCAACTTGGGATGCTGATCCTCAACTGGGGATGCTAAAACATCATGATCCAGAGAGCTACAAGTGCATAATTTCTAAACATGATGGATGGTCCAGAGCTTCAATATGAAATTTTGTAAGTAAGAAAATCTGCAAGCTGCTAAAGAATTATTTTTTGCTTTTTGGTGGAAATTGTGTGTTTTTGGGATTGCTGTTTCAAGGACTTTCATATCCTGGTGTAATTCCATGGAATCCTCTATGGCAGGATTGCAGTATGGGTGAAGAAACTATGGTAAAGCAGCAGCAGCAGCTGGGAGGACTACTACTAGTACTACTTCTTCTTATTCCCTTGCTGATAGAATATGACCTCCCAGGCTCAGGAGCTCTGTGATCATGATGACTTGCAGGTTCTTCCTGATGAACAATATCTCTTGCTGCTGGCATGATTTGAGTTTCATGAGAATCATCATGTGGGATTACAGCAGCTGGAGATCTTGTGGAAAAACGAGAGGATGTTCTGTCAATCAACCAACAAAGGTTGCAAGTATCATTGATCAGCATCATGAAGGACACAAGTGGCTGCAGAGAGTTGTCCTGGAAGTAGCTGCAGCAATTTTTCTCTATATCTAGAGAGAGAGAGAGAGGGAAAAAAAACAAAAAAAAAAACCGCCCAAGATTGTTGCGAGATATTTGTTTTTGGGAATAAATTGCAGAGTCAGAAATTGAGGTTTAGCAAACAAACCCACCTTGAAGATGGTTTCGCTTTTGATCCAGACGTGGTCACTGCAGCAAGTTTTCGGAAAGAGCCTCCAGGTCTGGATGGTATTGCTAAGACTTCTTTAGTTTCTTTAGTATGCAGCATCGACTTTACGGGTCCGTTTTGCTGATTGTGCTGCTCATGTGGAGACGTCGAGAAGAAGTCGAGGATTTGGACGTTTTCTTTGGAATAATCCACCAGTTTGTTAGGAGCAACATTTTGAGGATCGAAGTTGCTGCTGCTCCTGCTCCTGCTAAGACGATGACGATGCTGCTGCTGCTGCTGCTGATGATGATGGTGGCGCTGCTGCTGCAGAAGATTATTTGATGATCTGGCGCTTTGACTACCCCAGCGGGATTTGTCCTTCAAGAATGGCCACATGAGCTTTGACCCATCAAGATCGCCATGAGTAGCAAATTCTAGAGAATTTGCAGCTGAATCTTTCCCGGATGCAGGTCGTACAACAGCTGCTTCTCTCAGGGCGTGGAGAGAGCGAGACCGACGATGCAGACATGATTCTAGTCTTGGCTCTAGTGCCATTTCATCCCTGAAGCGAGTTCCTCGCCATCTGCTGCTGATGTTTCCAGCAGCAGCATCAGAAGAATGATGATGATCGACTGGTGCTGTATGATTCCGGTGGTGCTGTTTTGCAGGAGTTCGCAACCTGGGAGGCAATGGCAAGAGTTGGCCGATGACGAAATTGTCGTCGGGTTTTATATTCCCAACAGACATCGATGTCGCGACAATCTCCTCTTGAAAGTGAGGACTCAAATTAAACGCAGAAGTCGACTTGGATGCCAACGGTCGGCAGTTTCGATTGCTCAGGAGCGGCATTTTACGTACGAATTCCGCTGCTTCAGGATTTGCTCTCCAATTGCCCACAACCTGCTGCTCCTGCCGCTGCTGAAATACCTCCGCGTTCGCTCCTCCTCCTCCTCCGCCCTTGATGCTGCCCGCGGCGGCGCTGTTGTTCATCATCGAACTCTGCTGCTGCAGCTTGGGTCTTCCAGGCACCACTTCCCAGTTAAAAGGGATGGCTGCCAGAACCTCCCCGAAGCTCTCTCTAGTACTCGCTACAAACCCTGCAGACTCCATCTCTCTTTCTCACTCACTCGCGGCTGATCAATCAATGCTCAACTCCCCTAGAGCGCTCGCACTCGAGCTGTTCTCTCTCACAACACACAAGCAAACAACATACTTATATATGACGCTTAATCTTCTTCACCTTTTTCTCAGCCTACAGATGGGTCCTGTAAGCTCCTCCTCCAGCTCCTCCTCCAGCTCCTCCTCCCGGATGGATCAGCTCAAGCTAGCACCGGTCGAGCTCAGCTAGTACCAACCAGCAGCAAATAATCTAAGCACACATAACACGACACAAGAGAAGAAACAGAATCTTCAAGAATCATGGAATCAAATTCTTCATCCTCACTATTGGCGAAAGTACAGAGACAAAAACATGCGAAATGATGATCAACTAAAAATCAAACGACCCGGACTTTTTTGGCATGCTGAGTTGTTGTTGTTGGTGGTGGTGGTGGTGGTGGTGTGATTTCTCGCGCAATTGGGTGTCAAATTCTTCTTCGTTTTGCGCTTGTAGCTGCTGCGATTTCAAAGCCTTTGTCAGGCAGTGATCATCATCAACAACCCAGCTGCTGCTGCTGCTGCTCATCATCATCATCGCGCATCGAGCATCAGCAATCAAGCCAAGCTCGATGATCGAGCAAGCCCGTTCTGTTCCTACTCGGAAGTCTTCCCATTATACGAATACACATATGTATATGTTCAGGTACATGTACATGTACACATACCTGTTCTATACATGTATATATGTATGTATTTACTGGTGTTTTTTAACCCTAGTACCTTGGGAGCCTCAACAGTAGATTACATATTTTTCAGAAATGTCAAAAAAAATTGCCCCCAATTTTAATTTATTTTTCAAAGAACAATTTGTGTGTGTGTGTGTGTGTGTGAAGGGAATCAAAGAATATTTTGAGAATATTCTTGTACATTCTATTTTCTGACATGAACTCTCGAAGATAAATTAATTTTGTAGACCCATTTTTGTTGTTGAAACTGCCCTTTTACTAGAGTATTTATGTGTTAAAAATAGGTAGGTAATAAAAACCTAACCGGGTTTTGATTACCACAGGGATTTGGAAAGCCAATGGAAAAAAGTATTTCTTGGATGGATGATGTTAACATTTGTGGTTTCATCCAAAATTGTGAAATTGAATCTTATATGTAGACTTGGTGATTGAATCAAATCCCTGCCATTTCCTCTAGTCCACATCATTTTCTCAATTTGGATTTCATCCTCTTTTTTCTCATCCAGATGGCTTGGATGACTTCCTCTTGGGCATCTGTGCTTGTTTTCCAACAAAAAAAATCATTATTTTGACCCCAAAAAATGGGAATTGTTTTTTAAAAAGAATTTACTTGTGTAAATTTGACTAATTTTGGAAAAATTGGCCCAAATTTCATATCACAAATTGAAAGGGAAACAACACCCTCCCCTCCCCCCCCTTTGATTGGCCCCTCATTGTTAATATCCATTCTCATGCCATGGATCAAGTCCTTTTGATTGCCCACCTTCCACACTCATCTCTCATGACATCCATCCAAACTTTAACTTATTTTTGTGTTGTGCTTTGCTATTGAGTGAGGTCTTTTGTGTAGCAAAGATCTCTCTCTCTCTCTCTCTCTCTCTCTTTTGGAGTTTTACCTCTATCATCTTAGTAATGAGTACCATATTAAGAGTGGGTGTTGTTTTTGTGCAATTTCATTTTTGATTGGTGTAACCACTACCCAAAACAATTGTTTTTTGAATTGCCTCTTTGTGCATTATCAGTTGCTCCACTCACAAGTCATCACTTGTAAAACATCATTGATGGCATTTCCAAACCTCTTCTTAGATTGCATTTTGCAACAACCACTACATGATTGAAGGTTGCTTATTGTCATGGTTTTTAGGATCATGTGGATCCCCTTTTTTGAATAACATGGACTAATTTGTCATTTTGAACAAGCTTTTATGTTTAGGTTTCAAATGGTCTTCTTCTAGGCTACTATTCGAAGCACCTAGAACCTTGTACACATCCAATAGGTCGTCATCTAACATAGTGGTTAACTATGCTCGAATTTCTAGTTCACAAAAGATGTTAAGAGTGCTAAGATCCACCAAAATGGTGAATTGAATCTCCAAAACTTCAGAAATTGAGGATTCTTTTTCACATATGGGAAAAAGCTTCCAGTGCCTTTTTAAAAAAACTGGCAAACTAAATAGTTGACATTGTATTTGAAGCTTTTCTTTCTTTGTGAAAAAAGGAAAACAGAAACTTTTTGGGAAAATGGTTTTTAATTGAGATCTAGGCTTTTGGGAACAAATCACATCATAAAGACCTTTCAAATACTAAAAGTATTTAATTAAATTGAAATTGATGGCTAGTTGGATTTCAAATCTAACAATTTCATGGTTTAAATAGGTTGTAAATATGATTTGGTCATGAACCACAACCAACACATTGATGATTGCAAGTTTGTTACTTAGCATTCTAACCCACCAAATCTAGGAAACAAATTATAGGACCTCTTCATACTCCACCTTTGGTTCTACAATTTTTTGGCATGTTATGGGAAATGGTGTCCTTATAACAAATGTTCTTTTGACCTCTTTTAGCTGGAAAGTCATTATATTTGTGTTAATTTTTTGAATTCTTTGGTGAAAGTATGATTACGGTAACTAATGATACCTTCTAATATTATAGTATTTCAACATATTTTTCAACAAAAAAAAAAAGGCTTGAGGAATGGTGAAAACATATTGAAAAATGTATAATCTTACCTGTATTTGATTACATAACATCTCCCTCTATCTTGTGTTAGGGTTTAACATCTCAAAACTCTCAGGATTTTGGAAAATATGTTTTTTAAACATTGACAAACATGATACAAAAATCACAAGTCATGTTTTTAAAAAAAATCACAAGTGTTAGACTTTACTAAATTATGATTGTGATGTTAACAGAACTTCACTGTCAAGTTTTACTTAAAACCTTAAACACCCAAATCACATATGGCACAAGTTGAATGTATTGTGTGACAAATACTAAAATGATGCACAAGTTGTGCAATTTTAATATGAAAACTTAATTCCATCATGTGATAATTACTTGTCACAGGATTGCTAGAAGTCACATTGTTGACATATCTTTTGGGTCCATGTAGTGAGGATCTCACCAGTCTATTCCTCAAACTTGGTTTTAGGCTTGGCTATTTTCTTCTCTTCAAATGCTTTGAAGAATGTAAGAGCTTGGGTCCTTAAGAAACAAGAACGAAGGATATAATGTAATTGTTGCTTGTTGGGGATCCTTTTTTGACACCTTATGTGCCAGTCATCAGTACCACTTGTGCCACCCTTCAACTAAGTCCCCTAAAAGAAACTTCTTTTGGAGTTCAAATTATGCCTGACTTTGTATGATGGGGAGTTGTTGAGAGAGTGTAGTCAATTCTCAATCACCCAGATTGGGTTTGCCATGTAACCAAGCCTACAATCTGTGTGCAGGCCTCTCTCTTCATGGATTTGTTGAGGCACTAGTTCCTGAATTGCTTGTGTCTAAGTTGTTGTTTGAGGGATTATTCATTTTTTTCCTACAATTTAGACTGACAACTTCAGAGGTATAAGACAGCAAAAATTCAACCCCCTGGAACCCAAAAGAAACACTGCTCCATCAGACCCTATATAAGCAACTGTATACAACATTTGCTCCATCCACCTCCTTTTTTCATTGATAAAATGAATTACAAACTGAAATTACAAAATAAGACCCCAGCCCAAAAAGCCATCACCATGTCCCACAAGAACGGTTGGTTTTTTTTGGGGACATTTTTTCGTAAAAAAAATTTGACACAATTTGGGAAAGTTTTGGAGAAATGTTTTTATAGTGTGAATCCGACTAGTTTTGCTAATGTTTTTGGAAAAATAAACTGGCCTTCTAATGAGTTGTCCAATACAACCTAGAATCTGATCAATCAGTTATGAAAGGAGCAAGTCATAGTGGGAAGAGGTCAAACTGATTCAATTTTTGGAACAATCAAGTTTGAGGCATGCACATAATGTTCTAGTGTATAAGAACTAAACTTGTAATTACAGCTTGTAAATGAGTCAAGTGGGTCTATAATGGAACCTAGAAATCCAATTGATTAGGTCCCAAACATTCAGCCATAAAAGGCGGGCAGGGCTGAACTTGATCAAAAGCTTTGAAAATCCAAAATGGGGAACATGCAAAACACCCAATCATGAGTGGAAAATGCGTAGACAACTTACTTTTTCCATTCATTCCTACAAAAAATTTGGGGTGGTTATTCAAAGCATATGAAAAGCCCACAAGTTCATGTAAGAGTTGTACAGAAGAGACTGGAGCTAACATTATGAATTAACAGGTACTTTGATATTCATGCAGTTCAGATCTGATATGATATATTATATTCAGGTATATGACCCCATACCCGGATATATGATATATTTGGGTCTTATTTGCTAGTGGTGGTCTGGGTACTCAAATAATCTAATTTGACATCATGGTTGTTCCTCTCTTCATAGTGAAGATATACATAGAAAGTCAGGAATTCCTTTAGTTTCAAGGTATCTTCCTTGCAGCACCACCAATCGCATCAAAAGATGCCATGGATATACATATTTTGGGCCCCATCTAAGACTATCACATCAAATTCATGTCACATTAACATCACCTTTCATCATGCTAGGATTGTCCTAATTTCCACATTCCCTTTTCATGCACAATTTCCATGGTTTGTTAACTCTTTCTTGTGTTTGTCCATTGTGAATCTTGCCTATTATGTGTCATGAAACATTGTATGTAAGGTTACTTTGTTGCATTTTAGTGTATATCATACCTTGCTTTGTAGCTACCATGTTGTAAGAAATGTACTAATCATAAATTGTGGAACTACGTAAGCATTCCCCACTCATGGATTGCCTCCAACAAATAATACAACCTACTCCCTTTGTTGTTGGATGATTTCCACACCAAAGCCATAATGACTAGGGTGTATGAACCATAAGCTAGGTGATGAGAAAGGAAGGATAAATTTCTCGATGTACAATGTAAAATGAATGATTGAATGGAACAAGTACCAATTGTGATAGAGGATATGGTTTTTTTTGTTTGCTTGTTGAAAATCACCATCCAACGAAGTATGAACCAAGTTGAGTTCCAAGAGAAGCTGATTAATTAGATGTTCATTATCATCCTCAATAGTCAAGGGTACCCATTTTCATTTGCTCTTGTGGGATCTCTACATTATGGATGTTTGCTTCCCCATGCCTTCCTTTTGCCCATAATTCAACTTTTTGATCTAGTTTCCTTTTCAGATCAATCAAGTTCTGAAAAAAGGTTATTGAATCCATGTCTAATCAACACATCATTGATATCAAACTTTTATGGCTTTTCAAAGATAGAAAAGGGTTTCATACATCATGAATAGTAGTTATGAGCATTCATGAATTTCATTCAAGTAAGTTGATTTGGTTTGAATATGCATTAGCAATAATAGCATAAAAAAACAACAATTGCTTGAACCCATGGAGTCAAGTTCATGAAAAGTCATGATGAGATTGAATTACAAGCATTTTATGCTCCCACAAATATTTGTGCTAGTTCTCCATGACTTTTGATGCACCCATGATATTTTCTTGGAATGTGAATTGTGGTGTGGACTAGTGAAGCCTAAAAACATGGATTGGGGTGCCTTAGGCGAGATATGACATAATATTCATGAATATGAGTGCCCTCCAAGTACACTAAGAATTTTCTTTGAGTGCATTACATATGATGAAATGTGTAAAAATAACACTTGACACGCAAGGATGTGAAATTCATGGCCTAGTAATCATCATCCAACTTCCTTTTGGTGATCTCATGATGTCATCCACCCTCTTACCCTTCTTCTCGGTTATCATTTAGAAACCCTCCCAAATTCCAATTTACCAAATCTCAACCTCCACGTGGGTGAAATGGGAAGGAGGGGGGTGGGTGGGGGTAGAGGAGATGCCAAATGGAGGAAGGCAAAATGAGAAGAGAAAGCAACAAACAGGAAGAAAGAGAATAAAACAAAGGAGGCCAGATTGATTCTGGTGCATATACCAGAGATGGCAGGTTTACATGAAAGTATCAACTCATAGATGATGAAGCTTTTTTGAGGATATTGTAAGTCTGCTTCCAGCATCCATAAGATGCTGCTGTAAGCCACAACTATTTGATTCTCACTACTAAGCTACAATGAGCTTGATGATGCCAGGGAATCTGGGCTGTCTAGAGAATCATCAAAAGAGTCAGGTGAGTGATGGTCATCATGAAAGAGTGTCCACATGTCTAGACTCTACTACACCTTATTATGCATGGGAGGAGTGCAAATTTTTCCCAAAGGAGTTTTAGGGTTTAGGGTTTAAACCTGAGCCCTAAACCCACCCTTACCCTAAACCCTAAACCCTAAACCTAACTAAGTTAGTTGCCACAATTCTCTTAATTTGATGGAACCTCTGGTGCAGTTCTGAGGTAAAAATCTAAGGGAAACTAGCTGAGGCAAACCCTGAGAGAAAATACTGAGGTTGGGTGGGTGTGTGGCTTTGGTAGTAAGAACTGCTGGTTTTGGTTTTGGTTTAGTCAAAAAGGAACTAGAATCAACCCTAATTTCTAGATCTGGAACAAGAATCAAAACCTAATTTAATTTGCTGAAAAGAAGGGGACTCAGAATTGGGTTCTCAGTTTTTGGAACTGAGATTTTTGAAATTTGTGTTTTAGGAAAAAACAAAGTGACTAGAACCAGAGGTTAATTGGCATTTCTGTTCTCAGTTAATCAGAACTGGAGTGAAAATAGGTCTAATTTTCAGTTTCCCAATTTATTTTTATTTTTGAAGGACTAAACCCATAACTGGATTCCTAACTCCATTTGTGTGTGTGGAACCCAAACCAAAACCTAGATAGTTTTAATTTATTTTTTAGAACTGGCAACAAAGGTTCTTCATAAAAAGTAAAGAACTGCCCAACACTGGAAAATGCCTTTTTTCTTTTGGCCATATCAACCTTTCTTTACACAGAGCTTTGGATGTTTTCAGAGTAGACCGGCCGATGACCGAACATTTAAGTGCTTGGGGCAAGCCAGATCGAAGGGCAGGGCTTCGTTTTTTCTTGTGTCCAAACAAAACTTGAACCCCTCCTCTTGGCACATCTGACACATTAACAATTGTCAAAAAGGGATTAGAAAGTAGAAAGTTACAGTCCTGCAAAGTAAATGGGGTCAAGAACTCCAAAAAAACAAACCACCAAACACTACAAAGCTGATTCCTGAACATCCAAAAAGTTCATTGTATGTTGCTTTGTTAGAGTTCAAAGATGATTTGTAGAACTTCAGGTGGCACTCCTATAGTACTTTAAATCATTTTAAATGGATAAGAAATAAGAAAGTTATGAGGTTTGAAAGTAAGAAGGGTCCAAAGAGGGGGAAAAAAAAAAAAAAACGTGTTTAATAAGTTGATTTTTTTTTTTTTTTTTTTTTTTTTTTTTTTTTTTTTTTTTTTTTTTTTTAAATTTTTTTTTTAAATCTTTATGTACTGTTCCCATAACATTTTAAATCAATA
>Ga0116228_10002312_pt1 | contig 16483 bp, 15 predicted proteins | sample S1TSphfallax_2_FD_89694 | JGI IMG/M metagenome (GOLD analysis project Ga0116228, IMG submission 89694) | Host-associated microbial communities from peat moss isolated from Minnesota, USA - S1T2_Fc - Sphagnum fallax MG | ecosystem: Host-associated > Plants > Peat moss > Unclassified | place...
AATTAGTCTACATTTTGCATTCACATCAGATCAATCAGAAAGCATATCAATGAGCTCACAGATCATTCAAGCACACACATGATCACTGTAACTTTTGTAGGCACACTTCTGTATTTTAGCGGAAGGATGATCAATGCAACAATCATGCAATGCTAATGGTGTGCTACCTTGAGATCCTCCTCAGTTCCTCCAGACTGCAGAATCAGAGTCTTTCTGCACCACATGACTACATAGCTAGTAGTAAATAACACATTGGTGAGCAAGCCTGTAACATATAAGCTCCAGCCAGTGTCAGCTTTGACACCTAGCCTGGCAAGCTTGCAGGAAGACTGCATCAAGAGTGCATCAAACCCTTGTACTCAAGATCTGCAAGACATGTTATTCACGCCAGCTTCACACGGTCTAGGGTTGCCACTCTTACTGGTAATGACTGCTGGATTGATCATGAGTCGAAGACTTTGGCTTCAAGCTCAGCAATCCGTTGGGATTTCTCTTGAAGAAGCTGCAGATCCTTCTGGTGATCATCTTGCACTCTCTGGATTTGTTCTTGCAGCTTATGGATGTCCTCCTCCCAGGCCTCGTCCGTGACTTCGAAAATGCCATGCGCCACTCGCACTATGCGCCAGATACTGAGAATGACGAGGAGACCTGCTGTTTCGGCATCCAGGAAAATCTCCAGAAGCAGTGCCGTGGTGACTACCACAAGGTCGAGCACATATCCGGGATGGAAGAAGAAGGAGAACCCGAAAGCCAACAGAAGCCCCAAGACATTAAGCAAGAGAATAATGAGAATGACGATGCCGATCCAGTATGTCCATTTCCATTCCTCGGTTCTCTCGAAATGCTCTACACAAGAGCACACCTCCACTAGCGACACACAAGAATTCAAATCATCAGATTTGTCGTGAATGGTCTTGAGAATGTCAATTGCTGTGGCCAGCAGATCCACCAGCAGCAAGCCCACAATGATACAATGCGTCCATGTGGACTCCAGAGTTTCGGCTAGATTCTTTCGCCATGGCGCTCGTCGATATTCTGTTTCCTGGACCCATGCCATCATGGGCTTCCCTCCAGTCTTAGACCTCCACACATCCGTGACATGTGCTAGCGAGGATTTCAGATTCTCAATCTGCTCATCACCGTCATAGTCGTCATAAACCGAACCCTTCTGCTGCACCGCACCCAAGAGCGATTCGTCTGAAGCTGCCATCGACTCTTCTAGTCCAAGCTGATCTGGGATCGAGGCTGCTATACCTCTCAATTCCTCTGCCTTCTTGACGTTCTAGCTACAAAAAGTCCTAGCCTCCCCAGCTTCTTTCTCTCCCACCAGATCTCGACCATGCGAAGCTTTGGATACCGCAGGAGTAGGAGGGAAAAAAAAAACTCACGGATCATAACATTCTCAAAGTTTTCTTCGGATTCTGACAAATCTCCCGCTTGTTCTTCTTCAAAAAACCTCTCCGTGATCACGTCCTTCAGGACTGTTTTTTGCAGCTAGAGATAGAGAAGAGGAGCTGATGTTGCAGACATGCAAGCAGATGGATAGGTATTCTGCTGGATAAGAGGTGCTCAAATGCACCTTGCTTGCAACTTCGGAACAGAAAGGAAGGAAGCACCTCCAACTATTCCCGCAAAGCTAAGACATTCATTGAGCACTCCGAATTAAATAACAACATGGGAGGCAGCTTTTGGCTGGCACTGTGCACATCCTCCTTACCCACAACGAGAAAAAGAAAAAGAAAAGGGGAACGATGATCAAGCACATCTCAGTCGCCCCGACAGAATGGAAGCAGTAAAGTGTAGTAGGGTAAAGCCCTATGACTCGGGCCTTACCCGAAATAAGGGACCCTGAGGTGAGAGCCAAGGGAGTCCTGACTGAATTTCACTCCCTGAATTTCTGTAAAGCTCCAGTCTGTGGGCTTTAGGGTAAACCAGCCAGTGACTAGGGCAGGCCGGATCCAAGGGTAGAGCTTTGTTGTTTTCAGCCTCCAAATAAAACTTGAACCCTTCCTTTTGACACATTAAAAATCGTTAAAAACGAAATAGAATTAAAAAGTTATGGTTCCCCAAAGTAGAAGTGGTCAAAAACTCAAAAATAACAAGCAATCAAACATTACTAAGGTCAATTCTCAAACACTCAAAAAAAATTCTTGTATGTTGCTCTGTTGTTATTAGAGTTAGGAGACGATTTGTAGAACTTCAGGCAATGTTCTGATAGCATTTAAAATTGTTTAAAATGAATATATTAAAAAAAATTATGAGGTTTGAAAGTAGGAGAGGTCCAAAAAGCAAAAACATGTGTTTTGTAAGTTGAAATTTTTTTTCTTTTTTTCCTTGATATTTTTTGCATTACTCTTTTTCCTTTGCACTTCAAAGATGATTTCTAAAGCTTGAGGTAACACTCACATGACGTTTTAAATCACTCAAAATGAAGCACATATGATGAAGATATAAATAAATGTTCATTCATAGGCAGGTGATCAATGATGGGCTAGTTTATGCTACATGGTGCAAAAATCATCATTTGTTGGTTTTTTTTTTAATATATAAAATTTCAATGATACCTGACAGGCACCCACTGGATATTTGCCAGGTATAATGGGGAAAAAGTTGGAGGGCAGTTTATGTTTTGTAAGGCACACTGTGGACACACTAGAATAATTCAGGTAGGTTTTTATCAATGAGTGGGCATTAGAAATTGGCTACAAATTGGGCAAGGTTTCAAGTCAGGTTTGAAGTTAATATGTTCAGGTATTACCTAGGATCGCCTTATTTTGAAACCCATTCATTGGTTCTCACTAGATTGAGAACTGATTAGTTGAAACCCTATCATTTTTATTAAAAAAATTGATACCCTATTAAGGTATTAAAAAGTATCAAGGTCAGCATTTTAAATCCTGCTGAAAACTTTCGTACATTTAACAATCACTAAAGTGCTAGGCAAGAATTAAAATTAGTTTTAGGGTTTGGAGATGTTGAAAAGTGATTGCTTTTCAAATTATATATAAGCTTTTCCTCCCAACCTATAACTAGTATAACAAATTTATAGATTGTGTTTTGAGGGGTTTTGTGCATCCTACTTTTTAGTTGCATTTTGCTTTTGCTCTTTTACAGGTTCGTTTTTGTCTTTGTTCTTTTGCTTGTTAGTGTTTCTCTTTCTTCTTCTGCTCATGTTTGTCTACATTTTGTCTCATTCATGTGCTCTTGTTCATCAGTGCCCCTCTTGGTTTGTGTGCTTCTGTTGGTTGGCACCTCTCTTTTGGTTCATGTGCTCCTAATCGTCTTCACCTCTTCTATTTCCTGTGCTCCTACTTGTCAACACGTTTCCTAGTTTGTGTGTTCTTGTTTGTCTATGCTTCTCTTGGTTCATGTGCTCCTATGCTCTTTTGCACATCTCTTAGTTATGTTTTTCAACACCTTTTAGCATCAAAAACCAAGAAAGAACCAAGTTTTTTAAATAATTAATAATAAATAATAAAACAAAACATTACATATAACAACAAAGATGGACAAAACCAAACAAAAATAAAAGTAAATAACAAAAAATAGGAAAAAGAAAATGTACATATATATATATAAGAAAAAAGGACCCTAATAGGGGGGACATGAAGTTCCCTAGTGATGGCAACCAAAACCTCTAGCTGCCATAGTCAGTGAGCCTCGAGCTCCCCTCCACCACTGAAAAAAACAAAAACAAAAAGGAAGAAACCTCTCCCCTCGCTACTACCTCCTTTCTAGCCCCTCACGTTTCTCCCTCTTGCTCCTCTGCTGCTCGCCTCCCTTCCAACCGTGCAACTCTTGCTTTCTCGCACTCTCTCACGCCTCTCTTTCACACGCTCCTCTTTGGCTTTACCTCTTTCCCACTTTCTCACACGCACACTTTTTTGGTCACCTCCCTTCCAACTGTGCTCTCTCACACCTCTTTTCTAGCCTCCTGCCTTCTAGCTTCGCTCTTGCTCTCTCACATGCACACCTCTTCACATGACACACACCTCTTCTCTACCAAATCCGCACACACACATACTAGCAGGAATAGGATGAAGAGGAACAAGAACAAAAGAGCATAAAGGAGAGCTCTAGGTGAAGATGACAAATGGAGCACAATGGAGCTTCGCAATGGCGGATGCGCAGAAGGAGAATGGGGTGGGGGGAGGTAGGAGGGGGATAGGTAGGTAAGAGAGTGGAGTAAGTGAAATTTTTGAAAAATATGACTTTTGTGGATGTTGCACTGGTGGGTGCTGGGTCACTCAGCTCCTCTTGACCTTTTTTTTTCAGCTATGGCCCTACCCATTTTGAGGAGGTCACTAAGAACAGGTAGGCTACCGACCACAGCCACCTTGGTCAGAGCCAGTAAATGAATGCCATGCCAGCAAACTGTCTCAAAACGTCAACCGTGGAGCTGGTAGGTATAGATGATGCAAGGCCCTTGCAGAAGTACCAGCACAAGTAATCACTGACCACTATGGTGGTACTGGTCCTTGTTGCTCTAAAGGGAAGCCTGTCCCATTGGATTGCTAGCTGTCTACACCAGTGTTGTATTGATACATGGTACATGTGCTACTGGTATGAGTATTGGTACTGTGTATGGGTAGAGAACATACCAGTTGGGTATGATCTGAAGCAATACCAGTCTTCTAACACTACCAGTCTGGTATGGGACTTAAGGTAATAGCAGGTATATACCTACCTTTTACCAGTATCGATTATCAGGTTTAGGACTGACTTTTGCCTGGTACACAGCAAGTATAAACTTGATATTGATACCAGAATGGTATGAAAGTTTTACAAAAGTACCCAATACCAATACCTGCCAGGCATGGACTAAGTAATCTGCAAAAGGCAGCAGGTTACTGCATATAATCGAGCTGTGGGAGTGACAAGATTATGTTCAGTAGCCTACAACCTCAAGCCAGTTACTGGACATAACCAGTTGTCTGTGGCATGGAGTTATGCCAGCAAACCAAGGGCATGGCACGGCACTCACACATGTGAGTCATAAATTGTGTGCAGCTCTCCAATGGCGTGCTGCCATGCCTCCTAGCAACCGGTTATGAGAAAACCTTGCCCCCCCATACCAGGACCAGTCTGGTATGTTCAAAAGGTGATACCAGTCCAACACTGTTCTACAGTCTTCACCTCTGCAGTCCCATCAACTGATACAAATTTTCTTCTCTTAGAGTCTCTCCATAAGCCAGGTTTATACATTTATACATTGTATGCCAAGCTGACAGTTTTCAGTTCTGGAGAAGAATGGGTTGTCAAAGATGGGTTATGTGCTGTAGATTTACCCACTGCTTTCAATAGTTCAAGGAAAGGTCTGCAGTGCAATTGATTGGCAGTCTGAATAGCCATTGAACTTTCAATTGGTGAGGTTGTCTCTCTGTTCTCTTCAGAAACGAGTCTCCATTTATGGCACTTTTGAGTGAAACACACAAGGTGATGGCCACACTCATTCTGCTTGTGTCTGTTTTGGTTTGGCAGGAACTGAGACAAAGTGGGTTTTGAGTTACCTTCAAAGTGTTTGAGTTTGAATTTTCCTGCAATTGCAACTATATATACTTGATACTTTCTGCACAACTACAGAGGGACAACTGTTCTAGAGATGAACCAGTGCGTATAAATGTGCAAAATTGGTCTTGAGGGGAGTTTCACCCCCAGTTTTGGATTTGCCTTTACCTGCATCTTCGCCACTGCACACATTCTTCATAAAATCAATGCCTTCTCAGAATCACATCCTGAAAATATTCTGAATTGATGATACCCAGTCACAATTGGCAGCCCAATGGACAACTACTCATAACTGGAACATTTCATACAGTGAAAAGTTCCTCCAATTGTGAAAGAACTTTTTGCTTTTTGAAACTTTCTTACCCACCATGTACCGTGGACAAATAAAGAAGAAAAAAAGAAAAAGAAGATGAGGGTGTTCTGTCAGGCAATGCCCTCTGAGCAGGGTGTTCCTGAAATAAGGGCCCCCTGGCTCTTGACTCAGGCAGGCCCTTATCTCCCAAATGCTCCACTCCTAGGGCATTACCTACCACATAGTGTACACATGCCCAAAATAAGACATGTATTGGCACCAATGTGAAGACTGTCTGTAATAGTCTTCACATTCAGCACACTAGTTTTGTTTTGCCATCAACATCAGTAATGGAATTGTTGCTCTTCTCATATAATTTCTCCTTCTTTGGACAAGCATTCAAGATTATTAAACTGACTACTTTATTCAGACTTCTCACCCACTTCCTTCACATACACAAGAGTATACAAACATCTCTGAAGGTCATGTTTGGTTAGAAGAAAAACAAAGTAGGGAGTAGAATTACCAGCACTTCAGAACTTCCACCCTCAAATGCATTTTTGCAATGCATCTTGATTGTAGTCTGCACCAATGCAAGAACAAGATTCTCTGTATTCACAACACATTCAGAACCTGAGAACACCAAAAACAACACTGGAAGTGAACTCATCTTGTACATCCAGATACATTTCCACAATCCGAGCTGCATTGCTCTTATCAATCACATTTGGAGGGCTTTGAGCTTGTTGTGTGTTGATGGGGTCATTCTGTTGTTGCTCATTCTTGAAACTGTGTGTGGCAGCAATTAGTGTCCATATAGGTATTGGTAGTTGAGGTTGAATAGAAATCCTGCTCAAGGGTGGTCACGTTCTATACTTGGGATGAAGAGTTGTTTGAAAATCAATCAAAATGTTCTCCAATCTATTTTCCTAAGTGAAATTTGCTATAATTGTCAAAGTAGGCCCTACCCATTGAATTACCCACTTTGCCTTTTTTCACCTACATAGCTCCAATCTTGTTTTGGAAGTTTTGAACCATTCCAGCTACTTCAAAGATCTATGCCTTGCACCCTAAATTTGTTACTTTGCAGGTATAGAGTGATGGTGATTGGTTGACAACTTAGTGGAGTCAAGAAGATACAACTGCTTCAATGTTCAGACATTGAACTTCCCAGCTGCATTGTATGTCAATGTCATGTTAGTGACTATTAATAACCCGAACACCTCACAAATTGTACTTCTGTGTTATATGTTAATGTCATATTAGTGATAATCAATAATGAATACATCATAAATTGTATATCTTTCTGAAAGATCTCCTATTTACATAACCTTTAGTTTGACATCACCATCATGGCTTCCTGCATTGAAATACATTTGTGAATGATGTATTGGATTGTTGCCATCACAGAAGGAATGCATGTGTCTTGCTATGCATCTATACATACTGTGGGGATGGTAATGAAGTGTCTATCATCTCCTACACCCCACCATTTCTCTGTTAATGCCACACTAATGCTCGCACAAGGTAAAGATTGATAACCAGGTTGCTTTTGAAGCCAGGGTACTGGTACACTACACACAAGTGTCTTAGGAACAATAGATGATCCAGGCCGGCCCAGTCAGATAGTGTAGGTAGACTGTAATTAAATAGCTTCACAATGAACTCATTCAAAGACTTTCAAATGTGATTTGGTCCTCTTATAGCTGTCCATCCCACCAGGGCAAATTTCCTTGTTACAAGTTCCAACACTCAATTTGCAGTAGCTGCAGCTGAGGGATGAGTGGCTTGCCAGGAACCAAGCTAGTAACAAACTTCCTTGATAGCAGAATCTCTTGCAGAAAAAAACATTGTTCACATCATTTCTTAAAAATGTCCTGCTGCAGTAATTCTGCTTTTCAGCAAGTAGATACATTCGATATGGTGGTTAGACTTCCATATATCCAATCTCAGAGATGCAAGCTAGAAACTGCAATATACAAATCTTTAAATCTCAGAGACTTTAAGCAAATGGTTAAACCTCAAAATACATGACCACCGGACACTCCAATGAACTATCAAATCTTCATTCCACATGGATGTCAATGCTTTTGCTGTGAGACCAACAGTAAAACTTCACAAAGCTCCATGATAGAGCTGTCTGAGGTAATATATTCACCAGCTAAGCCTAAGAGTGAGGAAAGCAAAAATGTAAAAATTGGGCTAATTAAGCCCCTCTAAAATGACAGATGAGGACCAGTTCTTCTGGTGATCATGTGGTACATCTGGACATGTAGAAGATATATCGCTTTCAATGCTACAGTCCTAGGGAACTGGCCACCCAACCAACACTGGAAAGCTTGATTACAGTAGCTGAAGCATCCCACAAGTTGTCCTGCCTCAAGAGCCAGGAACTCAGTGCAAAGAACAGACCTCCCAGTGCAAGCTTCAAGGCCCAGCACAAATAACTGGCAGGGAAAACTACTCAAAATTATGGAGCCATGTGAAGTTGAGGCAAAAAAAATGGAAATCCTCCTCACATGCTTCCAGCTTCAGAGACTGACCTCTCTACATCTGCAGCCAACACACCCCTGCCAAAGGATAACTTGAAGACAGTATTTACAGAGAGCCCTATACTTGTCAAATCTTACCCACATGGGTAGATTACAAGCTCATGGAACCCACTGAAGGCTGGTGCAATGAGAGTGTCTGAGAATTGTGAAAGGTGAGCCCTGGTTTCACACTAATGACAAATCACCCCAGCCTAGGCTGCAAAACCATGTGTTTCCACTAAAGGAGTCTCATTGCCTGCTACCCCCTCTCCTCAACCAAAAAAAACCTTTTTCTGTATGGCAAGATGGACCAGAGAGGATTAACATACAATATGGGTTTCCATCTGAAACAGCAAGGCTAGCATTTTCATGGCACTGAAGCAGCATTATCCACCTGGAAGAGCATTGATGTCTGCCCTCCGGATTTCTGCAGATGGCTGTGGACTTGCCCAAGGCCCCATAGATTGGAACATGCCCATACTTGGGCTTGTCTGTCCTCCAGTCTGACTGCTGGGAGGAGCTAGTGTCCCAAGTCCTTGTTGCTGCCCTGCTGCTGCAACCATATATCAGGGTACACTCATGAAAAACTTTGCACCACATAGCTTCCCAGGCAATATACAAAGACTCCTTTGGCCTACAAATGATCTCTTTAAGTGGAGACTCTCTTAGCTCCATGATGGAGCTAAGAAACATGAGAGATCTCAACTCTCAAATCAACCACCATACGTACAGTTTTCAGAACTCGAGGGAGAAACCACACACAACTGCAAAGAATAAAGATGAACCGGGACAACTGAAATTAGGAGATGTAGGCAATCTCTAAGAGCAGAACTGGACCTGGTGTTGGAAGTTTAGGGGGTCTTGGTGTTCCAGATGAAGTAGCAGCCCCAGATGCAGATGCTGGAGACAAGCCAATAAATGTGTCTTGCTCAAGTCTAGGCTTTGAAAGGCCTTTACCAGGATCAGAAATAAAAGTCCCAACTACTACCTGCATCAGAACCCCCAAGAAAGTGACATCCCATGACAGTTAATTTGTCAATGACAAGCACCAAGGAAGAGATTTATGAGAAGGTTCTTTTCTACCAATCATGTTTCAATTGCAAAATGCCAACAAAAGCCTTGCAAACAGTACATAGACTTTTCCACCACAATACTACAAGGACAGTCTTATATGTATGTACAGCTACCAAAACCAGCAAACAAGAAAGACAAGTTGGCATCTCCTTCACTCCACCAGGATTTGAGTGTAATAGAGACATTACAACATGGAAAGCAATCATAAAGAACAAATAACCCATGTCCACCAGGATTGCTACCTGTATGGGAGAAGCTGCTACAAGGAGGCCTGCCACACCACCCCCAATAACGCGGCCATCTGTTCCTGCCAAAGAAACACTAAGTCCGCCTGTTCGTAGGCGACCTCCACCTCCAGTGTCTTGTAGAAGATATGACCCTGACAAAGAGAGAATTTCATATCGACCCTGCAAAATGAAACATTTCTTCTACTTGTTATGGATGCAGGCACAATGACTACAAAGGTACAGAGGAGATGTCTCAGATACTAGTACAGTGAAGTGTAGTCTCAGATAGTTTTCCAGTACAACAGATGTACAAATACGTGATCTTTAACTGGAAGTAAGCAAGTCATGAACTGCTAATACTCAGAAAACAGGTTTCAAACGAGATTTCCAATAATTCAAGTCAAGATTAATGGTTGTGCCAAACACAATGGAAAGTAATCAATTTTATCAACACTTTGCTTGTGCCTGTGAAGAGGAAGATGGCCATTGCTGATATATCCCAGAACTAGTATATCAGCATATTATAGTACCTCATATGTAACAGTGCCCCCCGATGATGATTGCTGGCGTAGTGTGACATTGGAGATGGCACCATTAGCAGACATTACACAAACTGCACGTGATCCATGCTGTGCAAAAGACATAATCTTTGTTGCAACATCCTGCAGGTTGTTGCAAATCCACCAAATAACTCTTTGAATAAGCAAATGCAGATTGACAGCAGGTCAGCTATAGTATTACAAGCATCCAAACTTATTGCCTATAGACAATACACCACATGCTGCGACCATGATAAGTATGTTGTTATCTCTCATGCCAGTTGGAATGAACTGTGTGGGTGACTTCAGAGAGCAAACTTCTGTAACAAAATATCACACAATTTTGTTTTCTGAATATTTACATTGGACAAGAGACAAGAACTAACATTTAGGTCAAAACCAGAAAAGAGGGAGTGCTTACCTCCCCAGCTGCAATAGTTAATATGTGTGGTGTGAAGTTCTGGCCTGCTGAACCTGCCAGTACAACCCCTATTTGGGCAAATAATGCAGCAGCACAAGAGCAGTGTCAGCATCCAAACATTGATAAAAAACCAAGTATTGATTAAAAAACAAACGCTGATAAAAAAAATCAAGTCTTGATAAAAAAAAAGTATTGATAATAAAAAAACTGTTGATAAAAAACAAGTATTGACAAAAAAACAATCATCAACCAAATGCAAGCAATGGACTTCTTGCTCACTCCCACAGTAGGAATCACCACATTACAGTATCCTCCTACTTCCACATGGTACAGCTTAATTAGGCAGGGCATGGCATCAATAAACAGGGAGAAACAGCCACATCACAATTCACTAACCCACCAGAGCCAGGTACATACCAAGGGCTGCCAACTGCTGCTTCTTGCCCGAACCTAGAGGTCTGCCTCTACCACGCCTCTCTGACAGGGATGATGGTGTTCCTGCTGCTGGAGATGCAGAAAGTGGTAGAGACAGTGGAATTACATTGCCTTCAGTATCAGTACTTGTATACTTGCGAGGCCTTCCCCTCTTCCGCTTCATGGGCTCACCCCGGTCCATGGAACCAGCACTCATGGTGGTCATTCCTGTTCCAGGAGACATACTCATGACTGGAAGAGGACCAGAGGGCCCACCCTCCATTGAAGGACTGGCAGTTCCAAGGGTCATCCCCATAACCAAGGGTGCTGGCCGTGTGGCAGCAGGTGCATGCAGGCCTTGTGGTGACCCGGCACCCATGCTCCCACCTTGGGGTGCCCCCAATCCTACAGTTCTTGGCTGCAAAAGGCCATAGGGCACCTGCAAAATGCTCATGGTATTCAACCATGTCAGCTCCAAGCCTATGTACAAGTTTGCAGAGAAAACTCTGCAACAACATTGCAAAGGTATTGCAACAATGAGTGCGGTCATGAGAGTTGATCCAAGCATATAAATACAGTCCCTCACCACACTCTGCAGTCTAGGACAGGAAAACATTGGCAGATCATCACTTTCCTCAACTTCAAGGTCCAGTGTGTTCTTGAGATTTGCTGCCCTCCATCCATAGGTCTAACCCAGAATTGGAAAACATGTGCAATTTGTCATTGAAAAGAGAGGCACATGAAAATATAAACAAATAGAGGACTGGACAAGTGCAGTCCCTTGCACTGTCCCATGGTAGTGCTCTTTACAGAGCTGCATCTTGAGATTGGAAACTATATCACATCAGATGGGGAAAGTGGATAGCACCCAGCCACATAAGTTTCCACCCCATGCTGGGAGACAATAAATGCTAGAGGAAAGGAAAAATTCATCAGTCTGTATATGCTGGTCTTCATAACTAGGGAAGAGGAAGGGTCAGCTATCAAACAAACCAGAAAAACAAAAAGGACATGGCATAAAACAAACATTCTTCCAGGTATGCACACAACCCAAGAGTGACAAATGCAATGATCACACATCTGATTCCAGCATTTGTGATCATTTGCATTATTACTGTGAGCTTGGTATCTTCATGGGCATTACTACTCATCAAGACACAAAATGGGAACACAAAGGTCATGCATGCTTTGATAGGGTTTCAAGAGCAGTGGGCCTTCGAGAGCGCCATGATGACCTCAATGGTACAAAGTGCGAGCTCAAGTGACATGATCAGCCAAAGGGTAGTTTCCATACTTTATGTGTTTTCCTTCAGGAGCAGATCTTGAACAAATGTTGAGAAGACAGTCTGATACCTACTGTATTCCAAAACCAGGTATTCTGAACTGTCACCTGCATGCTACCACCGGGTCCGGCAGCCGGTGCTTCCCTGCCTTCCATGCATAGACTCGCTATCCTTCTCTGGATTGTTGTGTTGCGTTGAGCCTGTTGTTTCCTCTCTTGTTTCCTCCTATATCCTGTGCCTGTGTGGCTACAGGACTCCTACTTCACTGCCCCGTTCGCCAGCACACAATACTCATGGAAATGTGCAGCGGGTGGTGCTGCCACAGTCGATGATGATCTGCCTTCTTCACCACCAAGGACCTTTGCACGGTTTTCCTTGTGGGTGGTACTGTACCAACCTGCTCGAAAAAAGACACATTGTATATCACAAAGAACAACAGTGCAAGCTAACCCCTTCCCCAAAGTCACTGCAAGATGCTCTCGAAGATCACCATCGCAAGCTCTTTGGCGCTCTGTCATGTCCAAGAGTTACCCCCAAAAAAAAGTCTGCCCTATATAACAGCTGAAGGAACAAGAACCTAGAAACACAGAGCTCTTATCTTCCTGCTCTCTTTGTCTTGCAGGCTGCACAAGGAGAAGTGACCAACTACTTACTACATGGGCTTCCAAGACAACCTGATTCTCATGAAAGGAATGTGCTCACAGCAGGGCAGCAGCCATTCGACAATGCCAAGTGACCTACACCAGATACCCGACGTCACGGTGACTTCGACACCTGTTGAAAAACCCAGAGAGTTTTGTCATGAGCATGCAGATGGTAACGTTCAGAGATTGTCTGGTAACTCTTCCAAATTTGTAGAAATACCAAGTGTCCGAGTCAGGGGCCCAGAGTTTCTTCCTAGCTAGTGACAAACCACTGTAGCCATGTACACATGATGATGCACCCTTCCTTCTTCGTTCCTTCCTTCCCATGGAGACCGACCGACATTGCGTTCTTCGTCAGCTTTTATTTCAAGAAAAGTGTGGGGGGGTACATTCTCTGTGACTCGCCCACTACAGTTCCTAGCGCTGTTGTATTCTTACACCCCCCACGTATAAATGTATCCTCACAAAAACAAATGCTGGCTGGCTGGCTGGCTGGTACCCAATGAACTCGTTCGACAACCAAAAGCAATCACGTTTTGAACACCTCACTGTGCCACTCTGCAACTGTTATCTCAGAAACCTAGACCTTCTGATGTTTTGATTTTTCTACGAGTTGGCAGGAATGAATTCATACGAAAGCAAAACCGCGCACTCTAGACTAGGACGATTCTTTCACCTCTTCCAACCACACCTACCTGTAGAAGAGTGAGTCTCCTCACCAACAGCAATGCCTGGAAACGTATCTCTCGCTCTTTTGCTGCAGCGCCTCCTCCTGCTCACAAGATCTGGCTTTAGCTCAAGGAAACGCAGGCAAAACAGCACAACCAGGCCATAAACGCCAAAAAAAGAGCTTTGAACTTCCCACCAAAAAGTCTGAGAACCCGCCAACGCTTGAAACTACCCCACAAAACACGCCCCCCAACCGCCCCCCCCCTCCCCACGCCCCCACAAAAGCTGCAAGGCTCCCCCCAAAAAAGGGGCTCCAAATCCACAAAAAGCTTTAAGCCACCAAAAAACCAAAAACTCCTCAAACCACAGCCAAAAGCTCCAAACCCAAACCCCCGTTCCTCTCCCCCAACCAAAAAAAAAAATCCCAAAAAAGCAACAAAATAGCTCAAAATAGCAGTAAAAAGCTTCACGCTTTTTCCTGGGCAATGCACCACATAACCCCACCAAAGCGACACACAAGAATCACCTTTCACACAAAAGAGAACCACAGACTGATCAATGATCCACCGTACTCTCAAAATTTCCCTATAACAACTGCTTTAAAACAAAACAACAAGCCCCCTGGCAACCTCTCCGTCCGTCCGTCCGTCCCTCCCTCCCACCGACCCACCCACACCTTCAACAACAACAGGAAACTTGGACTTGTCACCTTGTGCAATCAGCTCAAGCTGTGCCCGATTTTGTGGTACTTTTGTCACCTCCATATCTGGCACGCAAGAGACATAGCACTGGTAGAGGCGCAGCGCAACCCACAAATTTCCCACAAAATTGCAACACAGAAACACACACAGAAACAACAGCCCCCCAGAAATGCAAGCCCAAAAATCACAAACAAACACTCTGTAATTAAACAAAACTAAACTCTCTAAGAAAGCTCGAGCCTGGGGAGTGGGAAAACCAAACAAACAAAACAAACTGAAAAAAATCAAATCAAATCAAATCAAAACAAAAACAAAACAAAACCCCAAACCCAAACCCAAACCATCCGGCGCTGCAATAAACAAATTACATACCTTCGTCACACCCGGAAAGCTCAAAAATCCCCCAAATTCCCGCATGCTTCAAACTTGCTCCGCACAGTAAAGCTCGTGGGGAAGTAGAAAGTACTCTGCTGCTGCTGCTGCTAGTGCAAAGCGAAAGAAAAGGCAACAACCCCCAAAAGAAAAAAACACAACAAAACCAAGCAAAAGAAAAATATCAACTTGGCTTCCAGTTTTGTTTTGTGACCTGCTTTTTGCTTAGTAAGAAAAAGAAAAAAAAAATTTCCCCTTTGTCCACTTTTTTCTTTTACCTTCCCACCTTTGCTAGGGCCCTACTAACCCACTTAGGTCAAATAGTAACAACTTTCTCTTCTCTCTCTCTCTCTCTCTCTCTCTCTATATATATGTATAAATACATATATTTATATATATTTATATATATATACCTATATATATACCTAATTATACATACCTATTTTTATTTTCTTCTCACGTGGGTTGAGATCATAATTATTATACACCAAATAAAGGAGTTCTTTAGTTTGTTGCTTTGGCTCTTTTCCCCAACCCTTTTTCTTTTTATTATCACTCCACCTACTTTATTTATTTCTTTACCTTTTTTACTTTTTGTGGCTTTTTAGAGAAATACCTTCTTCCCTATGTAAGTCAGGTGGTAAGCTACTCTAGCTACTCTAGTAGCTACTCTAGTAGCTACCCTAGTAGCTACCCTAGCTACACTAGCTAGCTAGCTAGCCTATGGACGACCGTTACCTACTACTACCAACAGTACATACACCAAGCATTGCAATATGTGTTTTTTTTTTACTTTAAAAAATAAAATAAATTTTAAGTCTTGTGAGTGTGAGTGAAGGGTAGTTACTTTACTAGTTACAATTTTACTAGTTACTAGCCTAGGTTGAAAACTAGTTTTTAGACGTTTAAAGTTCCCCAAATGGAGAACAATGGTTTTCAAAAAAGTTCCCAAACTCTGCACTAGTGATTTTCTCTCTTTTATGAGCCAAAAAAAAAAACATTTCTCTTCCAACAAGAAATTGAAACCAACTTATGCAAGTTTCCATCTCAAATAGGTTTGGGTCCACCAAAATGGGCAATAATTAAAAATTGAGTTTATATTTGGATCCACCAAATTTAAGCCCTATGACAAGTTCTTGTGGATCCAATATTGGACCTCATTTTATTTTTATTTTATTGTTATTGGATATTTTTACTTAAGGAAAAGAATTGTCTCAAAATACTATATTTTATTTTATTTTTAAGTTAAAGAAGTTGGAATTAGAAATACATAATATGGGTGTCAAATTATGAAAATTATTTTCAATAACTTGCCTTAAATTGATAAGTTGAATTTTAAAATTAAGACATCCCAAGGTATATTTTTGTCTTTACCCAACAGACATGCATGATTTGATTTTGGCCTTTAACCCTTCCTTTATCAATTTGTTCTTACATGAGTTCCAAACCATGTAGGCTAGGTACCCTAATTACTATGTTGGGTTTAGGCAACCATGAAACAAACATATACCACTTTGGGTAACATTCTTCACTATTTATTTCACTAGTGTCCATGTTAAGTTCCTCTTGTGAAGATTCCAAAGTCATTAGTGTCTAAGCATTGGAATTTGGACACCCACTAATCTAGTGAAGCGACCTTTTAATTGTTAAACTAATTCCAATTCACATGCACTTAACAAATGTGGTTGAAATATGTGTTTGACTTGAGGCCATAACTTAAGGCCCTTTTGTCACATTAATTTGTCCATCAATTTGTGTCTAAAAACTTTGCAACATGAAAAAATCATGAAGTCAATAAGAAAATTAGT
>Ga0116228_10002314_pt1 | contig 16480 bp, 13 predicted proteins | sample S1TSphfallax_2_FD_89694 | JGI IMG/M metagenome (GOLD analysis project Ga0116228, IMG submission 89694) | Host-associated microbial communities from peat moss isolated from Minnesota, USA - S1T2_Fc - Sphagnum fallax MG | ecosystem: Host-associated > Plants > Peat moss > Unclassified | place...
CTGTCTTCCTATAAAAATCCCAGCGCCGGCAACGGCCGCCAAGCCTTCGGCAAATCCGCCCGCCGGATCGGCGCCACCGAATAGCGCGGCACGGGAAGCTGGCTGCCACGCAAAAATCCCGCATAGGCATGCACCTGCTGTTCACGCCAGGTGCGGTCCGCCAAGGCGGCGCTGCGGCTGGAATAGACCTCGGCGATCCGGTTCACCCGCCCCAGATTCGCAACCACCGCCCAAAGCGTGTCGTCGCGTGCCGTGGGCAGGCGAACAACCTCACTCATACGCCCAATGTATCCTGGACATATCCGCCACACTCATCCGCGCAGCATGCATCGGCGGCGCCGATCAGTCCACCACCAGATGCGCGTCGCCCGCCGCCGGCGTTTGCCGCGGCCGGCGCATCAACACAATCAGCACCAGGGCCGGCACCATGCCCACCAGCATGACAAGAAAATCGTCACGGTAGGCGACGATCTGCGCGTTGTAGGTCACCAGCGCATCCAGCATCGCCGCCCCGTGCCGTGTCGCCGGATCCCAGGCATTGGCCGCCGCGCCGGTTTGCAGCGGCCGGTTGAACGGCGTCGCGAACCGCGCCAGATCGGCGTGCGCCACCTGCGTATTGCGCGCCAGCAGCGTTTCCATCACCGCCACCCCGATCGAGCCGCCCAAATTGCGGAACAGGGCGATGATGCCGCTGCTTTCGGTGCGCAAGGCGGCCGGCAAGGTCGCAAAGGCCACTGTCTGCAACGGCGCGAACACCAGGCTGATCGTTACACCTTGCAGCAAAACCATCGGCACCTGGACCGCAATACTGGTGTCCGGCGTCCATCCTGTCATTTCCCATGTGCTGTAGCCGAGCACGCAAAGCCCCACCAACATCAGCCCCCGGGGATCGACCCGGTCGATCAGCACGCCGACCAGCGGGGCCGCCAGAATGGTGCCCAACCCGCGCGGCGCCATCGCCAGCCCGCTGAGCATCACAGGGTAGTTGCCCAGTCCCTGGAAATACGGCGGCAGCAGCGCACTGGTCGCATTCAGCACGATGCCGATCATGAACTGCAGCCCGAGGCAGGTGACGAAATTACGATCGCGAAAGATCGACGCGGTCAGGAACGGTGTCGCACCCAGTGCCATCTGCACCGCGAACACGTAGAACCCCAGCGCCGACACGGTCGCCTCCACGACGATCTCCGTGGCATCGAACCAATCTTTCGTCTCGCCCCGATCCAGCACCAGTTGCAGCCCGGCGATGCCGAGCGCCAGCGCGCCGAAACCGATCCAGTCGAACCGGCGTTCCCGATCCAGGGCGGATTTCGGCAAGAACGCCCAAAGTCCCGCGAACCCCAGCAGGCCGATCGGCAAGTTCACGTAAAATACATAGCGCCAACTGTAACTATCAGTCAGCCAGGCGCCGAGGGTCGGGCCAATGATCGGTCCCACCATGATGCCGACCGACCAGATCGACATCGCCGGCCCACGCTCATGCGCCTCATACATGTCCAGCATCACCGCCTGCGACAGCGGCACCAGACCGGCGCCGAACACACCCTGGATCAGGCGGAACACCACCATCTGATCCAGTGTCTGGGCGGCGCCGCACGCCATGCTGGCAACAGTGAAGCCGGCCATGGAAACCAGAAAGCTCCGGCGGCGGCCGAACCGTCCGGCAAGCCAGCCCACCGCCGGCGTCATGATGGCGGCGGCAATCAGGTAACTGGTGAGCACCCAGCTGATCTGGTCCGTGGTGGCCGACAATGTGCCCTGCATATGCGGCAACGCGACATTGGCGATCGTTGTATCCAGCGTCTGCAGCAGCGCCGCAAGGATCATGCACACGGTGATCACGCGGCGCCGCGGCCGCGCGGCAGCAGCGAAATCAATCATCGATCAGTTGTCAGTCGCCAGTTGCCAGAGCAGCCGTAGTCGCCACAGTCTGGAAACTGGAAACTGACTCAAAACAAGTCGCGCCATGTCCGCTGGTGGCCGGTCTGCACGGATACATCGACGCTCATGCCGTCGCGCAACGGCGGATCGCCAGCGTGAAGGCGGAGCCGCACGCGGATGGGTATGCGCTGCACGATTTTCACCCAGTTGCCGTTGGCATTCTGTGCCGGCAGCACCGAAAAACTCGACCCGCTGGCGGGGCTGACCGTCTCCAGCACGCCCTGCCATTCATGCCCCGGATAGGTATCCACCGAAACCGTCGCGGGATCGCCGTCCCTGGCCCAGGTCAGTTGGGTCTCCTTGGGAAACGCCTCGACCCAGATGTCGGTGGTGGACACCAGGCCGAACGCCGCGGTGGCCGCAGCCAGATATAGACCGGGCTGCACGCTATCCACGTCCGTCACCACCCCGTCGAACGGCGCCCGCAATTCGGTATGCGCGAGTTGACGCTCCGCCTCGGCCAGCCGCGCCGCCTGCTCGCGGTAGTCCGGCGTGGCGCGCACGTCGATATCGGGGTCGTTGCCGAGCCGCGCGAGCTGCACCTTGCCCTGCACGTCCACGCTGCCGGCCATTTCGCGATCGGCCGCGAGCTTGAAACGCGCCTGGTCGTATTCGGCCCGCGTCACCCCGCCCGACTTCACCAGCGCCGAAAATCGCGCGAGGTCCGCGGCGTCACTGTCGACTTGCGCCTGCCGCGCCGCGAGGTCGCGCTGCATGCGTCGATAGTCGCGCTTCTCCGCCTCCATGCGCAGCCCGACCGCATCCAGCGCCGCGCGGGCGGAGTCGACGGCGTGCTGGAACGGCGCCGGGTCGAGCCGTAGCAGCAGGTCGCCCACATGCACCGCCTGCCCGTCATGCACCGCGACGCGCGCGACGATGCCGGCGACGTCGGTGGAGACCGCCAGTTTCGCCGCGCGCACATAGGCGTCGTCGGTCGAGAATCCGTCACCGCTGCCGAGCCATGCGCGCGCGCCACCGGCGAGGATAAGCGCGCCGCCGACCAGCATCAGCAGCGGCCGCAGAACGCGCAGGCTGCGCGGGCGGGTGCTGCGGAAATTGTCGGCCAACGGCGCCGCCGTCTCGCGCGAAACCACCTGGGACATCAGCCGCGCCACCTCATCCGACCCCTCGCATCACGCGACCCGTCCGCAATCAGCCAGCTCGGCCGCGTCTCCCAGGTCCGCCGGCGGAGCGGGCGAGCGCCTGGCCTCGGCCGCAATCGCATCCCGCATGCTGCTCAGGGCCGCCGCAACGATCTCCAGCGTCTCGATCGGCAAGCCGGCTGTAACGATGGTCGCGAGGTCGCCCAATTGAGCGCCGATTTCACTCATCAGCGGGCGGCTCGCATCGGTCAGGTGCAAGCGCCAGCAGCGGCGATCCGTCGGGTCGCCGCGCCGCTCCACCATGCCGCGCGCCTCCAGCCGGTCCACCAGGCGGGCGACGGTGATCGGCTCCACTTCCAGCAATTCGGCCAGTTCCTTTTGCAGCAGCCCCGGCTGACGCTCAAGGTTCAGCAAGATCGTCCACTGTGCCCGGGTCATGCCATGGGCCCGGGCACGTTTGTCCGCCTCGGTACGAATGAGACGGGCCAACGTGACGGTGGCGGTGATGATATCACGATGCAGGGACACGCCATATATATGATAACGAGCGCTATAATGAATCAAGCTAGAAAGCGCCGTTGTGCCACTGCCACCCCCGCTTCGCGGCGGCGGCGGACGCAAGTTCCAATAATTTAGCCGCAACGAATTTTATTGTAGACAAACCATTAATGATGGGTTAAGGGAGTCGCGAGCCCTCACAGAAAGCGGGGGCGGGCTCAGTCACACCGGGCACGTGCCCCGCCCGGTGACGCAGGCCCTCTGCGATGCCAGCCACCTGCCCCGTGGTGTCAATCGCTCCCTGCACCGCCCCCGTCTGGGCGGTCGGGTCCTCTGGACCCGGCCGCCCACCCCGTGCCAAGCACCCGAACCATGACTAAAGCGACAACGCTTCTCACCGGCGCCACCGGCTTTGTCGGTTCGGCCGTGGCCCGGCGTTTGGTGGCGCGCGGCCATCATCTTCGGCTGCTGGTTCGCCCGAATTCCAACCGCGGCAACCTGGCCGGCCTGGATGCGGCACTCGTCGAGGGCGACCTCACCGATCAGGCCTCGCTGGCGCGCGCCTGCGCGGGATGCCGCTTCCTGTTTCACGTCGCCGCCGACTACCGGCTGTGGGTGCCCGACCCCGCCGCCATGCTGCGCGCCAACCTGGACGGTTCGGTGTTCCTGCTCCGCGCCGCCCATGCGGCCGGGATCGAGAAAATCGTCTATTGCAGCAGCGTCGCGGCACTCGGCCTCATCGGCGACGGCACGCCGGCCGACGAAACCACGCCGGTTCACCCGGAGAAGATCGCCGGTATTTACAAACAGTCGAAATACCGCGCCGAACAGGCCGTGCTCGCCTTGATCCGTGACGAGAATGTTCCCGCCGTCATCGTCAACCCGTCAACCCCTGTCGGCCCGCGCGACATCAAGCCCACGCCGACGGGCAAGATGATCCGCGACGCCGCGGCCGGCAGAATGCCGGCTTATGTCGACACCGGCCTGAACGTCGCACACGTCGATGACGTGGCCGAGGGGCACGTGCTGGCGCTGGAGCACGGCCGCATCGGCGAGAAATACATTTTGGGGGGCGACGATCTGTTGCTGCGCGATATTTTTGCGCAAGCCGCCGCCGCCGCGGGCCGCGCCCCACCGCGCGTGACGTTGCCGATCGGGCCGCTCATTCCGCTGGCCATGGTTTGCGAAATGCTCGCCCGCTTCGGCATCGAACCGCTGGTCACCCGCGACACCCTGGCCATGGCGCGCAAGAAGATGTTCTTTTCCAGCGACAAGGCGCGGCGTGAACTTGGTTACGCGCCACGGCCGGCCGCCGCCGCCATCGAGGATGCCGTGGCGTGGTTCGGGCTGCGCATGACCTCGATGAGTGCCGCAAACGATCGCCGGATTGCGCCAGACCATCATGGCCACTGAACCGGGTCAAAGCGACCTCCATTCGATATCAAAATTGTCCTCGCCGGCCGCGCGGCTCGCAGCGCTGCCCGCGACCGTCGCCGTTGTCGCGTCTCTGTTTTCGCTGCTGGGCGGCGCCACCTTCACCTGGCGCTATTACAGCGCCACGCCCTTTTGGGATTTCTGGAACTGGATTTCCGACTATCAGGCGTATTTGCTGGGTCATTACGGCCCGCGCGACCTGATCAAACCGCACAACGAGCATCGCATCGCAACAACCAGGCTTATCCTGTTTGTCGATGCCATGTTCTTCCACATGACCGGCCGTTTCGTCATAGCACTCAACTGGGTGCTGTTGGCCGGACTGGGGGTGTTGCTGAACCTCCTGTCCCGCAGCCCGCGTGCGGTAGCGGCGCGCCTTACGGTGCCGCCTTTGGTCACGGCGGCGCTCATGACATCCATATGCCAATGGTTCAATCTGCTGTTGCCATTCCAGATCCAGTTCGTGTTGCTGTGCCTCTCGACCGTGGCGGCAGCAGCCACGTTGGCAAAGGCCACGTCCGGCCGGCAATCACGCGCGGCGGCGGCGGCCTGGGCGTGCCTCGCTGGTTCATGCTTTCTGTTCGCCGCCTTCTCGATGGCCGGCGGCTTGCTGGAACTGCCTTGGCTGGTCCTGTTGCTGGTGCTGCGCCGCGCGCCGTTCGTGCCGGCCGTGGTGTTTCTCGTTGCGGCCGCCGCGGTGACGCTTCTGTTCCTGCACGGCTACCATACCGGCCGCGCCCAGCATCTGCCGCCGGGCATTTCTCTATCAATTCTTGCGTCGTATGTCCGGTTTGCGGCCGGCTTTCTCGGCAGTGCATTCTACGCTTATGATGACGTGCCATTTGTTGCGGGTTATATAGGCCTTGGCGCCTTTGCACTTGCCGGCGTTCACATATTCAATGCGAGCCTGCGGCAAGGCGTGACGTTGCCCGGACGAATGTTGGCGCTGTTCGCCATTACGGGATCGGTCATCCTGATGGCGCTGGCCGCGGCGATTTCGCGGTTGTGGGTCGGAATGGACGAAGCTCTCTCGCCGCGCTACGCCACGCTCAGCCTGGTGTTCTGGGTCAGTCTTGTTTCGTTATGGCCGCAAATTTGCGCAGCCAGCACGCCGGCCCGGGGCGCCCGATTGGTCGCCCATTACCGCTTGCCACTTTGCGTATCGTTGGCCGGCCTCGCTGCATGCAACCTGACGCCGCGATACGGGCGCGACGCGCGCTTCCTGAACGGCGTGCTGTCGTCACAAGCCGTGGCGATGCGGCAAAATGTATTGGTACCCGATCTGTTTTCCCACACGTATAGTGGAACGCTTGCAAATGGAACCGGGCAAATTGCTTTTCTGCACACCGCACGGCTAAGTGTTTTCGCGCCCGGAGCCGGCCGGCTTCCGGCATCGATAACTTTGCCGCGTGCGCCGGCAGACGTTAATTCGTTGCCACCCTGTCAGGGCTATATCGATACCGCCTACCGGCTAGACGCAAGCCGATTTGCGGTGACCGGCTGGATCGCACCTTTGAAGGGCCATCGCACTGCCGACTGGGTCGCCTTTCTGACACTCAAAAACGAGCTTGTCGCGGCGGTGCCGTCCACTGAATTTCGCCCGGATGTCAGCCACACCCTGCATATGCACAGCGCGCCACGCGCAATTCACACCGGATTTTCCGACCCGCTTGCCGGCGCGGACACCGATGTCGTCTTCCGTGTCATCGGACTGTTCGCCAACGATCCCGCGCACACATGCATTCTCCCCGCGCCCGTCACAATCGGTCCGTTGCGGGTGCAGGTCCTGCCGGAGGCCGCGAAACTCGGCGCTGCCGTGCAGACCGCCACTCCCGCCCCGCAAGGTTCGTTCCGCGCACAGGACGCCACCGATTCTCTGCACAACGCAACCGCGGCGCCGCCCGAGCCGCTATTCATCAGCTCCGGGAAGCAGGCCGGTTCGACCGGACAAGCGTCATTTACAGTCGCAGCCGGCCCGTCGTCGGACATTATTATTCCGTTCGCGACAGGGCCTCATGCGCGAGGTCAGCAGATCGATGTCACGTTTCAGGACGGCACCGAAGACCGGCAGGTGATTCCCGACGATGTGCTCACGGGGCGCGGGCGCGCCATCGCCGTGCCACGCGCTGCTCTGGCGCGGCACGGCGGCGGCAAAGTCGTGGTGGTCGCGCAGGATGCCGGTCATGGCCCGGACGACTGGCTTGTGGTCGGCGCGCCGATGCTGGCGGATTTGAACCCGGCCTGGGCACGGCTCTACCCGGACGCAAAATAAGGACGCAGTCCTTTTTTTTGAAAAAAGCCACACGCGCCCGCCTGGAACGCCCGCCTGGAACGAGCGACAGGAACGAGCGACAGGAACGAGCGACCTGTGGACACCAAAGGGGCTGATATGTACATCGTATACACCAAAAGGTTCCCACCATGCGAACCGTTGCGCCGCAAACATCGCATGCGTCTGCCTGACGCGATCATCCGGGCCTCGGCCCAAACACGCGACATGCTGCTCATTACCCGCAAAACCAAGGACTTTCCCGCCGGCGACCCCTCGGTCCGCGCGCCGTACCAACTTTAGCCGCGCCCGATTTTCCCCGCACCTTCTTTGCCCCCCACCTTTTTTGCGCCCGCAGCCCCAACCCTGCTACGGCTGGGAAAATGCTAGCCCTCGCCGCCCTCTCCCTCGCCGTCTGGGTCTATCTCCTCGCCGGCCACGGCCGCTTCTGGCAGTCCGGCCCGTCCCTCGCCCCCGCCATTCCAGCCATCGCGCCATCCGTCACCATCCTGGTGCCGGCGCGCGACGAGGCGGCCGCCATCACCCGCGCCCTGCGCTCGCTGCTCGCCCAGACATACCCCGGTCTGTTCCGCGTCATCCTCATCGACGACCAGAGCCGCGACGGCACCGCGGAGACTGCCAGCCTGATCGGCGACCCGCGCCTGACCATCCTGCGCGGCACCGAGCGGCCGCCGGGGTGGAGCGGCAAATTATGGGCGCTGTCGCAAGGGGTGGCGGCTGCCGACACCGGCCTGCTGCTGCTCACCGACGCCGACATCGAGCATCAGCCCGAACACCTCGCCACCTTGGTGGCCAAGCTGACGGCGGAACGCTTGGACCTGGTCAGCGAAATGGTCGCGCTGAACTGCCAGTCCTGGGCCGAGCGTGCGCTGGTGCCGGCGTTCGTGTTCTTTTTCGCGCTGCTGTATCCGTTCGAACACGTGAACGATCCGGCTTCGGCCACGGCTGCCGCGGCCGGGGGCACCGTGCTCATCCGCGCCGAAGCGTTGCGCAGCGTCGGCGGCCTGGAGGCAATTCGCGGCGCCCTGATCGACGATGTTGCGCTGGCCACCCGGATCAAGCAAATCGGAAAAATCTGGCTGGGGCACAGTCAACTCGCCGCCAGCATTCGCCCCTATCCGCACGTCGCCGACATCTGGCGCATGGTTGCGCGCACCGCCTACGTGCAGCTCAAATTCTCCCCGGTGCTGCTGGCGGGCACCGTGTTGGGCATGGTGCTGGTGTGGCTGGTGCCGCCGGCGGCGGCCTTGTTTGCCCACGGTGTCGCGCGCCTCGCGGGATCGCTCGGCTGGGCAGCCCTGAGCGCGTCGTATGTGCCGACATTGCGACGTTTCGCCCTCAGCCCGCTTTGGGCGCCCTTTCTGCCATTGGTCGCCATGTTCTATACCGCGGCGACCGTGGCCTCCGCCGCCGACCATGTAAGCGGCCGCGGCGTGATGTGGAAGCGCCGTTCCTACACATGAGCGACGTTGCAACGAGCATCGAGGCGCCGTCGGGCAAGAATCGGCCGGACGAAAACTTTCCAGTCGGCTCCTGGCTCATTGCGCCGCGGCTACGTCCCCATATCCATGCCTTCTACGCGTTCGCGCGCAACGCCGACGATATTGCCGACAGCGCCAGCCTGTCGTCGGCCGAAAAAATCACCCGCCTGAATATCATGCAGGACGTGCTGCGCGGACGCCGTATCGACGGCAGCCCGACGGCCGCCGCGTTGCGCGCCAGCCTGGCGCAAACCGGCGTCACGGCCATTCATGCCCAAGACCTGTTGCATGCGTTCCGCCACGACTCGCTGGAAAACCGCACCTCCACCTGGCCGGCGCTGATGGATTATTGCCGCTACAGCGCCATGCCGGTTGGCCGCTACGTGCTCGATCTGCACGGCGAGAGCCAGGACACCTGGCCGCATTCCGACGCCTTGTGCGCCAGCCTGCAAATTCTGAACCATCTGCAGGATTGCGCCACCGACTTCGCCGAACTCGACCGCTGCTATCTGCCGAACGATCTGCTGGCGAACGCCGGCGCCACCCCTGCCGATCTCCAAGCGGAAGCCGAAACCCCTGCCCTGCGCCGGGTTTTTTCCATTTTGCTGAATCACTGCGATGAGCTCAACCGCGCCGCCGCCGGCCTGCCGCGCGAGGTGCGCGACCGCCGTCTCCGCCTGGAATGTTCTGTTATCGTCAATTTAGCCCGGCGCCTGACGCGAAGGCTGAAACGCAACGATCCTGTGGCGACACATGTCAGGCTGTCGAAGACAGACGCGGCATTGAGTGTTCTGGGTGCGCTTCGATGGATACAGTAACGCGACGAAAAGGAAAAATCGCGACCGGCCGCGGTGCCGTAGGGTGCAATGCGCCCCTGAACCGAGCCTGCGCCGTTCGATGACAACGCCGTTCAACGCAGCCCATGCCGATCTGGCGGAAGTGGAACGCATTGTCCGTTCCGCCGGCACATCGTTCTACCGCGGCATGCGGATCCTCCCGCCCGATCGTCGCGCCGCAATGTATGGCATCTACGCGTTCTGCCGCCTGGTCGACGATATTGCCGACGAACCCGCGCCCATCGGCCAAAAACGCGCCGCCCTGGCCGAATGGCGCGAGCGCATTGCGGGCCTCGCAGCCGGGCAAACCTGCGACGCCACGACGCGAATCCTGCTGCCCGCCAGCCGGATTTTTGACCTGCGCGAAGCCGATTTCCTCGCCATCATAGACGGCATGCAGACCGATGCCGAAACAACAATCGTCGCGCCCGCGTGGAACGAACTCGACCTCTATTGCGACCAGGTTGCCTCGGCCGTCGGCCGCCTCTCGGTGCGAGCCTTCGGCGACGCATCCGAAAACGCCGACAAGGTCGCCCACCACCTTGGCCGCGCGCTGCAATTCACCAATATCCTGCGCGACCTCTCGGAGGACGCGGCGCGCGGGCGGCTGTATTTGCCGGAAAACTATTTGCGCGACGCGGGCATTGCCCTGTCCCCGCGGGCCGCTCTGCAAAGCCCGGAGCTGCCGGCCGTCTGCCGCCGCCTCGCCGCCGATGCCGAGCGCCATTTTACCGAGGCTAATCATTTCATGTCGCACTGCGACCGCCGCGCCATGCGCCCTGCCCGCATCATGTCGGCGACGTATCGCACCGTTCTGACGGCGTTGCAACGGCGCGGCTGGTCGCGACTGGAAGAACCGGTTAAGTTGACGAAATGGCGAAAACTTTTCATTGCGGTGCGTTATGCGGTGGGCTGACGAGAAGAAGTACTTCTCTCTTGAAAAAAAGCAACAAAAGGCCTTTATTATTCCTGGGAGAGAAAAGTTTTTTGGTTCTTTCTTTCAAGAAAGAACTACTTCCTTGCTGGCCCTCCCGCTTTGAACATGTCGCCCGAACAAGCGATCGACCAGCTCCAGGCGCGCTACGCGGCGGCCACAGCGGCACTGCGTACCGCGTTGGATCGGTTCGTGCGCACCGGCACCCCACCTGCACCGCCGGAGCGCGGCAAATTCCGCTATCCCGAGTTGCTTCTCACGTGGCAGCCCACCGGCGACAGGCCCGTTCCACGACGAGCCTGGCCCAAGCTGCAAGAGCCGGGGAGCTATGGCACAACCGTAACGGAACCCGCTGCGTTCCGGCCCTATCTGCTGGAGCAACTGGAACCTCTGGTGCGCGAATTCGGCGCTCACCTCGCCGTACAGGATAGCGCGCAGGAAATCCCTTACCCCTACGCGCTGGAACAAGGCGAGGAACTGTTGGGCGGCGATATCGCACCCGGAACGCTCGCCCGACATTTTCCCACGCCGTTGCTGACCGCGGTGGGCGATGAGGTGGCCGACGGATCGTGGCATTTCGATGCCGGCACACCGCGCCCGCTGGCGTTGTTCGACGCACCGCGGGTGGATTTTTCATTGCGGCGTCTGGTGCATTATACCGGCACCGACTGGCGTCGCGTGCAACCCTGGATTTTGCTTACCAATTATCAACGCTATATCGATCAATTCGTACGGCGCGGCCTCGCGGATCTGCGCGATCCGGAAAGTCCGTGGAACAGCATGGTGCTACCCGGTGGCGGCGTAGTGCGGCGCGAGCACACCGTCGAGGCATCCGCAGCCCTTGTGGAGGCGGCGCCATGGCACCGCTTCCAGATGCCGGCCTATCACCTCACCCGCACCGACGGCTCGGGAGGGGTAACGATTGTCAATATCGGCGTCGGACCGTCGAATGCGAAGACAATCACCGATCACCTCGCCGTGCTGCGGCCGCATTGCTGGCTGATGATTGGCCATTGCGGCGGACTGCGTGGTTCGCAAACCATTGGCGACTACGTGCTGGCGCACGCCTACCTCCGCCGCGACCGCATTCTCGACGATCTCGTCCCGCCGGACATTCCCATACCCGCCCTTGCCGAAGTGCAGGTCGCGTTGCAGCAGGCCGCGGCCCGGGTGACCGGCGAACACGGCGAGGGATTAAAGCAGCGCCTGCGTACCGGCACAGTCGTCACCTACGACGATCGGAACTGGGAGCTGCGCTGGTCGCAGGAACGGCGCCGCATCAATTTGTCGCGCGCCATTGCCGTGGACATGGAATCGGGCACCTTGGCCACCCAAGGCTATCGCATGCGCGTGCCATATGGCACGTTGCTGTGCGTGTCCGACAAGCCATTACACGGCGAGATCAAGCTACCCGGCATGGCCACCGCATTCTATCGCCGCGCCGTGGATGAGCATTTGGCAATTGGGCTGGCAGCGCTTGATATTTTGCGCGGAGATTTCAGTGCGTTGCATTCACGCAAGCTACGCAGTTTTGATGAGCCTCCGTTTAGGTAGGGAAGGAAGTAGTTCTTTCTTGAAAAAAAACCAAAAAAACTCTTACTATTTACGGTATCAAAACCGCCGCGCCATCAAACCTGCCAGCCCGCAGATCCGCCAGCGCCTGGTTGGCATCCTTCAGCGCATAAGGCGTGGTTCTCGTCACAATCCCCATCCGCGGCGCCAGGCGCAGAAAATCAATGCCGTCCTGCCGCGTCAGGTTTGCCACCGAAACCAGTTGCCGCTCTTCCCACAACCGACTATATGGAAACCCCGGAATATCGCTCATGTGAATGCCGGCGCAGACCACGCGGCCGCCTTTGCGCACCGCCTGTAGCGCCAGCGGCACCAGATCGCCGACTGTTGCGAATATGATTGCCGCATCGAGCGGTTCGGGCGGCATTTCGTCCGAGCCTCCGGCCCAGCATGCACCAAGCGACTTGGCGAATGACTGCGTGGCGGCATCGCCGGGCTTGGTGAAGGCGTAAACCGAACGTCCTTGCCACACCGCGGCCTGTGCCAGAATATGTGCCGCGGCGCCAAAGCCGTACAGGCCCAGCTTCTTGCCCTGCCCTGCAATCACCAGCGAACGCCAGCCGATCAGGCCGGCGCACAGCAAGGGGGCTATCGCTTCATCGCTCCCCACCTCGCCGAGCGGAAACGCAAAGCGCGCATCCGCAACGGTTGCCGTGGCGAAACCGCCATTGCGGGTGAACCCGGTGAAAATGGGATGATCACACAGGTTTTCGTGGCCGCCGAGGCAATACGGGCAGCTGCCGCAGGTGTGGCCGAGCCAGGGAATGCCGACGCGCTCGCCGATGCGCAACCCCTCGACGCCGGCGCCAAGCGCGTCGATCCGGCCGACGATCTCGTGTCCCGGAATGATTGGGAGAACGGGATTTGGCAGGTCACCGTCCACGACATGCAGATCGGTACGGCACACGCCGCACGCGGTGACCCTGACCCGGATTTCGGTGGCGCCGGGCTCCACGTCAGGGCATTCGGCCCACACCAGCGGAGATCGTATCGCGTTCAGCACCATCGCCTGCATCGAAGCCCTCCACCCGCGGATGTTTGTCATGTGGCGTGGAAAGGCGCTAAAAGAAGTCCCAGGGACACCGTGCGGGCGCCGAGCGCATGCAGGCACCCGCATCGCCCGCGAACTGCCATCTTGGGCCTTCTCCCGGAGGACGAATGGACGATCAGCCACATCTACGTGCCGAGGGCGCCGCAGGCCCTTATTTCATTTCGGCTACATCGTCTCTCGCCGAAGAGCGGCCGCGCACGCTGAAGGCGGCCGACACGTTCGCTCTGTTCGGCCATAGCGGCGACGCGACGGCCGGCCCCGGCAGTGCCGAGGGCATATACCACCGCGACACCCGCTATTTGTCGCGCATGTCGCTGCGCATCGGCGGTGTCGCACCAATGCTGCTGAGTTCCGCCGTTTCCAACGACAATGCAATGCTGACATGCGACCTTACCAACCCTAACATGCTCGAGTCGGAGCCCGCGCTGGACCAGGGGCAGATCCACGTCCGCCGGGCGAAATTCCTCTGGCGCGGCGCGTGCCATGAACGGCTGACGGTTCGAAGCTTCGCGCCGATCCGCACCCGCATCACACTGCAAATTGATTTCGCCGCCGACTTTGCCGATTTGTTCGAGGTGCGCGGCATGAAGCGCGCGCGGCGTGGCCAACTCATGCCGCCAACAGTTGAGCAGGCATGTTGCCTGCTGGCCTATGAAGGTTTGGACGGCGTGCGCCGCGCGACACGGGTGTCGTTCGAGCCCGCACCGGCCAACCTGGGACCGCGCGGCGCGACCTACGAATTCGAGCTCGATCCCGGCGTTCATGCGGCCGTGGGATTGCAGATTAGCTGCCTCGAGGGTGCGGCGGCCCGGGAAGCGCCACCCATGCCGCATTTTGTTCCGGCTATGCATGCATTCCGCAAGGAGTTGCGGCGCGCCAACAGGGCGTGGCCGGGCATTGAGACGGACAACGAAATATTCAACGAATCGATCAGCCGCGCCCTGGCCGATCTGATCATGCTGGTGACAAACACGCAGGATGGGCCGTATCCCTATGCCGGTATTCCGTGGTTCAGCACCGCGTTCGGCCGTGACGGTATCATAACGGGTTTGCAAACGCTATGGCTGGCGCCCGCCTTGTCGCGCGGTGTGCTTTTGTATCTGGCGGCCAACCAGGCCCAGGACATGGATCCCGCGGCGGATGCCGAACCCGGCAAGATTCTGCATGAGGTGCGGCATGGCGAAATGGCGCTCCTCGGCGAGGTTCCATTCCGGCGCTATTATGGTTCGGTCGATGCCACGCCATTGTTCATCATGCTGGCCGGCGCCTACCTCGAACGTAGCGGCGACCTGGCCACGCTGCGTTCGATCTGGCCTAATATCGAGGCGGCACTCGGCTGGATCGATCATTACGGCGATGCGGACGGCGATGGGTTTGTCGAATATGGCCGCAGGACCGAGGCAGGCCTGATCAACCAGGGGTGGAAGGATAGCGCCGATTCGATTTTTCACGCCAACGGCGAATTGGCGGCCGGCCCGATCGCATTGTGCGAAGTGCAGGCCTATGTCTTTGCCGCGCGCATTGCCGCGTCACGGATTGCCGCCGCATTAGGAGATGCCGCCCGCGCTGCGTTGCTGGAGGTGCAAGCCATTGCCTTACAGGAACGCTTCGAACGGGCGTTCTGGGACGCAGAACTCGGGCTTTACGTCCTGGCGCTCGATGGCCGGAAGGCGCCGTGCAGGGTTGCGGCCTCCAACGCCGGCCATGTTCTGTTCGCCGGACTGGCGAATGCGGAACGCGGTGCGATCATCGCCGACAGATTGCTCAAGCCGCCTTTCTTTTCCGGATGGGGCATCCGGACACTGGCGGTCGGCCAGGCGCGTTATAATCCGATGTCATACCACAATGGTTCGGTGTGGCCGCACGACAATTCAATGATCGCCGCCGGCCTTGCGCGGTATGGCCACAGGCCGGCGGCGGCGCGGGTGCTTTCGAGCCTGTTTGGCGCGGCACGTCATGCCGATTTGCGCCGCCTGCCGGAATTGTTTTGTGGTTTTCCACTCATGCGCAACCAAGGGCCGACGAGCTATCCGGTGGCGTGCGCGCCGCAAGCCTGGGCAGCGGGGGCCTTGCCCGCGTGCCTGGCCGCCTGTCTGGGTGTGGGATTTGATCCCGCCCGGCGCGCGGTCACGTTCACCAATCCCGTTCTGCCGGATTTCATTCAATGGCTGAAACTGCGTAATATTCCATTGGGAGATGCAACAATCGATATTGTGCTGCATCGTGCCGAAGCGGGTGCCGTGGCAATGGCAGTGTTGAACCGGCGGGGCGATATCCAGGCAACCATGACGAGCTGAAGCCGGCGCCCGCACCATTGCGCCCAGCGCCCGCTTCCGGCCGGCTCACGCATGACCTTCGGATTCCGACGCGCTCTCAGGCATCACCAGCCAAACCACCAGTGTCGCCAACAAACCAACAAAAGCAAGTGCCAGCAGCGCAGCATCGTTGCCGAGCCAGTCATCGATGGCGCCGGCCAGCGCGGTGCTGGCCGCGGCCCCGGCGCCCACCGACACACCAATGGCGCCCATGGTGAGATTGAAATGACCGCGCTCGCGCGAAATATCGGCGGCGATCAACGGTAACAAAACGCCGATCACGGCGGCACCGATGCCGTCAAGGCCTTGAATGACTACGAGGGGGATCGGCATATTTATCAGCGCGAAAAGGGCGCCACGCACCGGTTCGGCCGCGAAACCCACAAGTAGAACAGCGCGGCGGCCGCGACTTTCCGCCAATCTGCCGACCGATGGCGACAGCAGCGCCACCACCAATTGCGGCAGCACCAGCGCGCAAGCGATCAGGGGCGTGGCAAGATTGCCGGCCTCACCGGCAATTTTGCGGCCGAGATACGGCAGCATCGCCGAATCCGCCATCTGGAAGAAAGCCAGACAGGCCATGAAGCCGAGCAACCGGCGGTCGAGAAAAAGCGAACGCAGCTCAGGCAGCGTTGGCAATTTCGTTCCAGCCCCGGCGGCATCGCTCGGGAGATGGGTAGGCTCGATAAAGGCAAGCGCCAGCAAGGCCGGCAATGTGAGAAACGCGGTCAGCACAAAAACCGACGCGCCGGGAAGATAAAATCCGGCGCCTCCCATCAGGGCCGCTGCAACCCCGTTGCCGATTGAGGAATACCGCACGTTGCGGCCAAGCCGTTCGCCCAGCGCCTGGCGGCTGACCAATGCCAGGCTGATGGCGGCAATGGCCGGGTTAAGCATGCAGCTGGCAAAACCGTGCAGGATTTCGGCGATGCCGACACCGAATTCCGATGGCAGAACGACAAACAGAAGCGCGCTGGCACCAATGGCCAGAAGGCCGATCGTGCCGGCCAAGCGCTTGCTGGCCA
>Ga0116228_10002315_pt1 | contig 16470 bp, 16 predicted proteins | sample S1TSphfallax_2_FD_89694 | JGI IMG/M metagenome (GOLD analysis project Ga0116228, IMG submission 89694) | Host-associated microbial communities from peat moss isolated from Minnesota, USA - S1T2_Fc - Sphagnum fallax MG | ecosystem: Host-associated > Plants > Peat moss > Unclassified | place...
GCGTAAAACACTTGTACAAATTCCTCTCAGCTTGGTCATGCATGGTCTTATACGGTTTACTAACTTTCAGATTTGTTCATCAAAGTTGCTGTTGAAATTGTAGTAACAAACTAGAGGATGGGTGTAGGTTTGTAACAGGGAAGGGGTAGGTTTGTAGAGAGGTATGAAGGAACCATTATTCTTATTACATAGAAGCTAGGGATGGGTATATTAATATTCCAACCTTATGTCAGTTTGATTGTCACTGGTAGTGCAAAGCAGTGTGAAATCCAAGTACTTATTACATGACCAGTCAACAAAGGGCTCATCACATTCCTATTGACCAAGAGGATGCAAGTTTAGAAGACATAACGCACCTGCAGATTGCACTGCTATTGGCCACAATTTCTACTATGCCCACTCACAGGGCTGAATGTCTGCACTTGGTGCCCTGTCTCCACCCAGTTATGTCCAGTAACCAGCTTGAGCAGCCAGGTTGCCACACAAAATCTCACCACCACCACAGCTCAATTATACATGGTAACCCAGCAGCTCTCACCAGGTACCTAGTTCATAGACAAGCTAAGGATGGGTATTTGTCCACCCACTCCACTCTTTTGCTAAGGAGGTGAGGAGGGACAGAGTAGGTGTGTAAGAGGGAATGGGTACGTTTATAAGTAGCTACATAGAGGGGAACTTGAGTATGTTTGTAGGTAGGTATAAGGCTTTAGACAGACAGACAGACAGACAGACACCATTCAGTTTTATTATACAGATTTTGCAATGAAATCACAAACATGCACAGTGGGTGATCAACTCTATTGTCAGGAAGCGCACACCTTGACAATTGTGCATGATTCCATGCTTCAGGAGCAAAGCAAAGCTGCCCCGGAGAGTGCATCCGGTGCTTGTGTTTATGCTCCAAGTGCCTCTGAAGGACAAACAACATTATTTGCCTTTCATGAGCTCAGGAATTCACATTGGAATTTTGTTTATTGATTCTCCCCCTTTCATTCCACATTGCTTCATCTCATTCATGCTGGCCAAGAAAGAACTTGTACCTGATATACATGCATGCATGCATGCATAAAATCAACAATTTTACCATGAAATAGGCTTTCTGATCCGTTGCCCTAATCTGACAAAAGGAGACTTTCATAGAATCCAATTCTGCATCTGGCACACAAAGCAGTTCCAATTGGGAGATGAGGACCTCTGTCTTCAACTCTGATTTACACACAAATGCAGAAGAGAATCTTGACTTTTGCGGGAGGTACCTGCCAAAAGGGCATGTGTGTAAAGCTGGGCAAAACAAACAGATTCATCAGTGTGAAGAAGCCTTGGGGGATTGGCGGCACACACACTCATGCCTGCTTTGCTTGTGCCACCACATGTAGCTTGACAATTGTTAATAGGCCTAACAGTTCTTTGATGGAAATTGGATGGTAGTAATGGTTTATTAACATCTTCTATCTGGAACCCTATCGATGGAGTTCAGGGTTCAAGTTCTAATGGAGAATTGAAGCAAAAGAAGAGGCCATCAAAATGAGAGAGGGCTCATGAACATGAAAAAAGATTAGAATTGAAGCAAGAAAATGGTGGTAAGTCTTGAACACAAAGGTAGGAGAGTAGTACCATGAACAAAAAGAGATGAACAGGTGAAGGGGAAAAAGAGTCAGACAGCATTACAGGGAGAGGAGGAAAGTACCCATTTGAAATGGAAGAGAAATCTTGGTGTATAAGACAACCAGCATACATCTCCCACTCCGAACAAGAATTTCTTTGGAGCATGCATCCTGTCTTGTATGTTATAGATTTGTATTCCTTCAGCAGCAGCTCAAACACAATTCTGAACAACCCAAACATAACTCTGAACAACAACTCACTAGTAGAAGAACAATTTCAGAAAAAAATTCTAGAGATGAACAGGTGGTGAAGGAGAAAATGATTCAGTAAGAAGAAGCATTTGAAGGGAGAGGATGGTTTAGGGTTTAGGGTTTACCCATTTGAAGAGAAAAACCTTGCCAGCATCCATATCCCACTCCCCCTCAAGAATTGCATTCTTTGGAGCATGCATGTCCTGCCCCTTTGTTTGCAGCAGATTCATATTCCTTTAACATCTCAAACACAAATTCTGAACAATAGTGACAACCTACTCGTAGAAGAAGAAGAATCTTAAACCCTAAACCCTTACACAAAACCCTGAAGAATTCTGAACAACAACAACCTACTCGTAGAAGAAGAAGAAGAAGATCAGAAAACCCTCTTGAAGATTTAGTATTCCTCCACCACCAGCAGGCAGCAGAAACCCTAACTCTCTTACTTGCTTGAATTTCCAGCAACCACCACCACCAGCAAAAGAGTGCATACACTCAGAAGGACTCACACGACGGTGAAGAAGAAGAACAAGAGCAGGAGGAGGAATGGCGATGGTGATGATGATAGCCGGGATCTGTACCAAGGACCTTCTTCTTCCTCCGGCCTCCTCCTCGCAGCCTGCATCTATACTCACCTGCAATGTGCCAACACGCCGAGTGTGCAGGAGAGCGCAGATGCATAGTGTGGAACTTCTTCCTGTAGTCAATGACTCCCATTTCTGTCCCCAAGTACGTCAACCATCCCCCTGTATGTGTGCGTGGGGGGGTGGGGAGCAATCACTGATTTTCTCCTCCCTCTCAGGATGCCAGGGAGTCGGAAGGGTTTGGGATCATCACTCCTGATTGTTGTGCTTTGATGTTTTTTTTCTTAGTACAGGTGGCAGATGCAGTGAACTTGTTGTATCCTGAATTCATGAGGATTGATGCTACTGTGGCAAAGAACCTTGACCGCGTGCTGAATGCATATGCAAGTGCTCGAGTTGGTACCCATGTGCGTATTTTTTGTAATATCCTACAATAAATCCCAACATGCGTGCACATGTGTGCATGGTTGTCCATTTCATTAAAAACACAGCATTGAATCTATGTCTCTTTCAATTATGTAGTTGATTGTCCATTCAAACACTCACTTGAGTTGGCACACATGTATGTATCATGTGTATTGTAAATCCTACTTCAACATACATGCAGGCTTGTTTGTTGCTTGAACTTCCTTCTTGAAGCCTATAGATGTTTTGCCAAAATTCAAGGTAGTTTTGTTGAAAAGGTATATACTGGTCAACTGATTGTGGAAGTGGCAGCATTTTGGAGGATCCACAGGGTATGGCCACAATGATGCTGGAGGCAGGGAGGCACTGGACTCAGCTTTTGCAACTCTGGTTGGCTCGGAGGCTGCCATCGTACGCTCTCAGGTATGCTTGCTTGACCATTCCTTTTTTGCTGCTGTAAACTTTGTGCATTATTGACTTGGATTCTTGAGCCTAGTAGTAGGCCAAGGGTTGTGTTGTTGGTCCTTGGGATTTTATATTCTGTTCAATGCCTTGAAGAGCATTCATGATTCACATGTGCACTTGTTGGCTTGCAGTTCTTTTCAGGCACCCATGCAATCGCATGTGCTCTGTATGCAGCTCTGCGCCCTGGTGGTGAGGTAAGCTTCTTTGCTTTCATAGTAGTCATGAGAAGGGCTGTGTCTATACTCTGTTGAGTGATGCTCAGTTTTCCAAGTTTAAGCACTTTGCACAGTTCAATCACATTGGAGCATGGTTCCATGCGAAGAGATTGAGGGGCAATTTGATCATTCCACAATCAGCTGCTGGCTGTGGCAGGTGCACCCTACGACACACTGGAAGAAGTCATTGGACTTCGAGGTTCTCCAAATCATGGATCTTTAAAAGAATTTGGGGTATCATATCGAGAACTTCCAGTAAGAACCCACTTTTTGGACAGCAGTACTGCACTCCCTGATCATTTGTTCAATCTGTTGCTTGATGATAAAAAAATTGTGTATATGTCAATTGGTTTTCTTGATGCGATGTATATGAACTCACCCACTACAGCTGACCTTTGGGGGTTTCATTCATCTGCCATTGTAGCTACTGGAGGATGGTGGGCTTGATTGGGATGGACTGGACGAGGCAGTGAAGCCACAGACACAGTGTGCACTCATACAGCGCTCCTGTGGCTACTCATGGCGCAAGTCCCTGACTGTTGCAGAGATTAAGCGAGCGATTGAGAAGATCAAGGCAAGTCACGTCTATTCTTCTTCTTCAATGTGCACCATCCCACATCACTAGGAGCCCAAGTTTTAGGAAATGGGTCAGATGTTTGATCCTGTGAGTTGCCCTTGCATGCTGCTGGTTTTGCAGGCTCAGAATCCAAGGTGTGTGGTGGTTGTGGACAACTGCTATGGCGAGTTTGTGGAGACTTTGGAGCCCACCGCTGTGGTATTTTTGCTGGTCCCTCTTTGATTTCCTTTGTGACTGGAGAGGATAACTCAAATAGCCCAAAAATGATTCTTGCAGAGGTCAGATGTTTCTGGTCTTCCATCTTTTTGCCACCATGACCTGATGTCATGCTTTCCTTCCATTTCTGCATGTGTTGAACTAGGTGAAAGGGAGTAGAAATCAATTCTGAGATGAGCTCTGGCTCGTGTTCTCTCTTTGTACAGGGTGCAGACCTCATGGCTGGAAGCCTCATAAAGAACCCCGGAGGCACAATCGCTCCAAGTGGTGGATATGTAGCAGGAAAGGCAGAATGGGTAGAATCTGCTGCTGCTCGATTGTGTGCACCTGGTATTGGCATGGAAGCTGGTGCCACCTCTGGAGATGTCATGCGACTGCTATTCCAGGGCTTGTTCTTGGGTCCTCAAATGGTTGGTGAGTCTATAAAGGTTGTACTTTAAACTATCTCAAAAGCTACTGAAATGGAGCCCATCCTAGACACTCTGTGATGGTGCTTGTCCTTCACACTTTGAATCTTTTGTGAAGCAGAAATACCAAATCAAATCTTGCTGAGCTTTTTGTTTGAAGTGATGGCAGGGGGGCTTACTGGTGGCAGAGGTGATGGCAGCTGAAGGTTATAAAGTGCAACCACCTCCCCGCATCCAGCGCCATGACATCATTCAGGTCTTTCTCAGTCTCCTCATCATCATTTGGTCTGTTGGATTGGTTTTTAGTCACATAAAAACTGATAAAAAAGGGGTCTTTGTGCTCAAAGCATAAACTCACAGAAATTGTATTTTGCATCAATCTGGACAGGCAGTGCAACTTGGCACCCGAGAGCGTCTTCTGGCATTCTGTGCAGCAGTGCAAAAGTGCTGTCCTGTTGGAGCTTATATTAGGCCAGTTGCTGGCGCGTCAGCTGGTTATGAGTCAGAAGTAAGCAAAAAAACCTGAAGCTCCTGATCAATTGTCAGCATTGCAATGCCCTTGCTGATGCGGGATGGATGCTGGTTGTACAGTCAAATCTGGAACAAAGTAAATGACTGGCATGCCTAAGAAGATAATCAAAGTTAAACAAAAACAGCCTGTAATGGCACACGTTTGTGTGGAATCAACAGGTGAAACAGGTTGTAATAGCACATGTTTGTGTGGAATCAACAGATGAAACAACTTGTAATATCAATGTTTGTGTGGAATTGACAGGTTGTGTTTGCAGATGGAACATTTGTAGACGGCAGCACAAGTGAGCTGTCATGTGATGGCCCTCTACGGGAACCATATGTCGTTTTCTGCCAGGTAGTAGTTACCTTCCTCTTTGCAACTTAAGTAAATGAAGCTGAAGATGCACTCCTGTACACTGATATCTTTTGGAACTCCAGACTGATTATACTGGAATTGTTTGTTTTGTGAAGGGTGGGACTCATTGGACACATTGGGCACTGACACTTGAAAGTGTACTCGAGGCACTTACTAAATTTTGAATTTTGGAGTTTTGGACTTTACTGCTGTTGTAAGATGATGGGTGATGGCTAGGTAGATCCAAAATTTCTGACTTTTCACTAGAGTTGAGGTTGGGTAGATCCTTTGCACTTCTTATGAGAGTGATGGGAATTGAATACTTTGATTTTCTGAGAAGAGCAGAATTTTCTAGACTTCTGGTATAATTATGCCAATAGGAACTTGAGAAATTTATTTCTTGGATGAAACATCTTCAATGCAAGATTATAGCATTTCCCTTAATTAGTGCGACCCACAGCTGTGGAACACCTCAGAAATTTAGGATTCAAACACACTGTTATTTCTCCCTGTAAGAAGACCCCTGGACTTCATGATCTTTACCCCTATGAGGCACCAGGCAGTTGGAATGAACTTCCCCAAACTAGTCAAGGTTAGAAGACAAACACCACCTGTGTAAGTGAAAGCATGAGCACCATGTTAGCAATGCATTTGAGGTGGGCTTACATGTCATCCAAGTTGCATGAAAGCCTAGAGAAGCTGCCTGAAAGTGCAAGCCGAAGGTCCCGTATACAGTGGAAATGTTTGAGATCTAGTAGTGGGAAAGACTGAAATTTCCTTAGACCATAATACATCAGACTTGGTGCAGCTAGAACAACTTTAAGTTCCATAACTGGACATTTTAATGACAATTCCAGCTGAAGGTATTGCACACTACTTTGCACATGATAGGCATTGGCAAAAGGCCCACATACCATGCATGGGTGTATCTGGTGGATCTGATCTAATACACTATATGCTTGGAAGTTTCATGGCAAAAATGATCCAACAACAAATCATCTAACAAGAAAAGGAAAAAGATGATACCCAGCCTCCAAAAATAGAGAAAGGATTGCAGAATGATTTAATTAACTGCAACAATCATATGCATGTTTCGTACCCTTCAACAGCAGCATTGATGTTAGGAGATAAGCTGATTCAAAACATACTGCTGAGTTCATCACCCTCCAAGAGACAGGTCACAACAGTTCCTGTCCATAGAGTAGATAAATGTATGGAGTTTGGAATACAGCAGTAGTGAAAAGAATCAGCCCCGATGCTGACAACCTAGACAAACACTTCGGAGGTGAAGAAGATAAAAAAAGAAAACCAAAAAGAATGTGACAGAAAAGAAGAGATTCAAAAGCATGATCTTCTTGAGGACAAAATGAGTTTTGGAACTTTCAAGCTCAGAATTTAGAAACCCCCTTCAAAAAATATAATTTTTAGATTCCAAATGACCGCAAATAAGAATTTTGTAAAGAAAACCACTGGTAGATTTTGATAGAAACTGAAGAGTATGTTTTTCTCTTCAAAACACTAAGCTCACCATTTCAGCTGCAAAAAAACTACTTCGGACTACAGAGCTTTTACAACCTATAAAACCAACTATTGACTCTTCCAAATCTGGCAGAACCTCAGAGATTGGAATCAATACAAGACATCCAAATTGGGTCAATACCTGCATGTTCTAACTGAGAACATGTGTTGGCAGAAACGCTTCGTCAAAAATGCCAATGTCTAAGCCTTTCTGAATCTTGGGTTACAGCTCAAATCAGATCACCAAAATGTGAGGACTTTTCCTTCATCAAGAAAAAGTCAAGTCTCTGGAAAAACGAGAAAGTTGCACCAACATTTGAATGGTACAAATTGGCATTAAGAAGAAAAGAAATAGACAACTCAGATTAGCTCTGCTTTTTGCTTTGAACTATACACTGGAGTGATGCATACAAGCAATGCTATTGTCTTTGCACTGATGCTAGGATCCAACTGGTATTCAAATCATTGTTAGCAAATGACCATTTATTTGTTTCATTCCACACAGGTGGACTACCTTTTGATAAAGTCATTAAGTCAGAGCACAAACAATCAGGAAGTGGGTTTGTGTAGAAAGCTTCCTCTGTTCGAAAACGATCCCTTCCTTTAGTTCCTGTAAGGGGGCCCTTTCTTTTCCGAGGTGATCCTTGCCTGCATAACAACAAAGCCATTTAAAAAAGAAATGTAAAGAAGCTTCAGGCAGATAGTAAGTCAGAGAATCCATATCCAGCCCAAAGGTAGAATGGACAGACTTGAGTAAATGAAGAAAAAGCATGAGCAGGAGAAATCTATTGATGCATTATTCCACAGTTTTAAATCTTACAACAGAAGCCTTGAACATACCTCCTCCGGTGGATCTCAGTGATCAACTCTGCAAGTTTTGGGCCTTCCTCAAGCTCTCCTCTATCTAGCATGTCAAAAAGGGCTACTAGCTCTTTCCTGTCACAAAGCAGAACCATGAAGTTCAGAGCTTTAGTACAGTGATGCTTGCCAACAGTGGCAAAACTGGTGAACAAAATTGTGCAATTGCCAAATGACCATCAAGATGGTCATTGATCTGTAAATCCCAGACTATGCACGTTTACTCCACAATGCTGCTCCAAAACTCATGAGTATAACAGAAAGATCTGCTTAAAACCAGGTACCAAATACCTATCAGGGGTTATAGTCTTGCGGTGTCCGAGGTATCTTCGATGCCCCTCCACAGCACGTGCCATATGCCCAGAGTAGGATGGCACAAACACATCACTTTCAACAGAAACAATATAATCCAACGCTGCAAGTTGAGTAGAGTGGCTGACAAATGGTGCAAGCTCCTCCACAGATGCTACAGTTTCCTGAGGGCATTAACAGGTTTTGTCAAATTCCTCATCATTGTGCTGACATTTCAAGCACACCATATATTCAACACGTCCTCATATCTCCTGACAGAAGACATGACTACAGCAAAGCAATTCCTCCATGTTTATTGCAGTAAAAGCAACTAGCATCAACCAAGTTTTCTAAAGTATATAACCAGCATAATTTCGAACCTTGCGCATCACATTTGGGAAGCGAGAAATAAGGCCAGCAATTCGTTCATCACCACCATAAATTTCTCCAGCAGCAATATAAATACGGGTGCTATTGGGGTAGCCTAGTGCTCTCAAAAATATCCCAATCTCTGTGGGAGTCAGGGGGCAAAAACCCCTGCTTCTTTGCTCAGTGGAGTTTATATCCTTCACCTTCCAATGAGCTGTATGCTCCCTGCAATGTCATATCTACCATCTCAGACATTACAACTTGAAGACTCCTGGAATTGAGAAACTATAGTGAGAATTAGCACATAAGACATTAATTGTAAGAGCAGGATCTTGAACAAGCAATTCTTCCCATAAAATCTTGAACAGGACTTCCTTGATCCTAACAACCAATGGAAACAGTAATTCCACAGTACAGGACACTGTGCAGACATCTGACACACACCATCTAGACAAAATCATGAGACTGCTTACAACCATGAATGTAATTACTACCTTATGGTTATGCTAGATAGAGTGCTATACATCTGTACCTTGCAGACAAATGGAACCACAAACAGGTCAATTAGACGCAACAGTACCTAATGCTGGAGAGCTCATCAGCTTCAGCTTCAGTAAGACCATAGGTGCAGCCACTGAAGGCCAGCATGTCCTTCTCATACCGCAGGTGCAAAGCTATGAAAGGTCCATCTGATCTCATTTTTTCAACAAGCTTCTGCTCACACAACAAAAATATGTAAAAGCTGGAAGCTTCAGCCAGATGACAGTAACTCCAAAGTGATTTAAGATATGTTTGGCCCACTTCCTTCTGAATTAACTGCACAATTACACAATAAAGCAACAAACCTGCCCAAAAGAACCAATTTGAGGTGCAAAACGGAGAGCATTATAGTGAACTCGGCAACGCAGTTTTTGAATGTCTGATGGTAAATCATTGTTTGCAAGCCGTGAATCTGATTTAGATGCACGAATGACCTGCACAACAAATTATGGGCACAAATATTAACAGACAACACTAGACACTCCCTGACCTGAGCAAGGACTTTATCACACCCTAAGAGTGAATCTTGGCAGCTGCAGCTCCTACATTTCCAAATCTGTGCACATGAAAGTGTGTCATAGTCATGAATGTTGCAAACTGGCAGTCTCACAATTGCTAATCACAAATGAAAGGATTGATTCTTCCTCCTTGGAAGCTTACTCCAATGAAGATCAAGGACATAGAAGAGAAGAACCAAGGGAGGAGTAGGGGGGTGGGCATAAACCTTATACTCACGCCACAAAGGAGCAATTGACTCTTGGTAGTACTTGATATTAGACCAGCTTTGGAACTGCTTCACAGCTTTGGGTGCTGAAACAAGTTCACTGGGAAGTGTCTTCACCACATTTACATCCCCTTTTAAAGCATCTATGAAGTAGTCTACGTCAAATACATCCGCAAAATTGCTGCACAGAAAAATACAGAATTACCCCAGAAGTCATAACTTATGTGAGACTCCAAAGCCATCAATAAGATATTGACTTACATTGGCTTCATCTTCATTAGGTACCTGTTAATACATTGGCTTCTCTTATTTGTTGCCCCTTTTTCAACTCAAATTGTACTTGTTTTGATAAAGAGAAAAATAAAATTATGAGAGTGATCTCACTAAGAGGACTATAACTCTCATGAGAATCAAGAAATTTCCACATTCACAATTAAGAAGCCAGAACAAAGTTAGAACTTTTCCTTGAAGTCAAAGAAAAGCTTGCAGATAAGGACTTTAAGAACCAGGAAGAAGGAACAACACAGACAGTACAAACTATAACAAAGAAACAATAAAAACATGCAGTATGAACAAAAGTGACAGTCTCACTTGACAGACCATCAACAGTAACATGTATGATAGCAACTTATCTATCACCTGCAGTGGGTATAGCTCATTGTAACCGCTAACCTGTGTACTGAGTTTCTATCACAAGTCTGGAAACAACAGGAATACTCCACCATGATACTGGCTAGCAACTAACAACATAACAACATAGAAGGAGAGAAACATAAAATAACAGACAACAGGGGTAAACAAATGAGGACCAAGTGGGCTATAAAAAACTCCACACTTAAAAGAAAAACCTTACAAGTAAAAAAAACATGTCTAGAAGAATAAGGAAAGACCTTCTAACCAGAAGATACAAAAGAAACAAAAGGAGAAGACCAGAACACAGAGAAGACCTTATCTGGAAGTTTGGGAAGCATCCAAAACTATGATACAGACCTTGTAAAAAAAAGTGCAGATTAGCTTACCAGAAAGCTAGGTGCATTCTCATGAAAAGATTAGTTGTACCAGTTTCACTCAGCTATGGATTCTCAATAAAAATGCCTTAAGTGCTCTACTAAAACAAAGAGTTTCCATTTGGAGCCTACTGCTGGGACAACAAGAACCTGATACAAAGAAAGTATCATCACCTAGAGTCTTGCCAGAATGATCGCTTATCCAACTCTGGAACCACAAGGGTAGCATTTAAAATACGTGCAACAGCCACCATATCACAAATCTGCAAAAAATGACATAGCAACAGATATCAATGAGATTGCAGAGAAAAATCCACAATATATTTTGAAGGTAACCATTGTGTCAGTTCCAACAGAAACAAAGTCAGAACAAAAAGAAATAGTATAGTCATAACCTTGTGTCCCCACAAAGTATAAGACTGTCACCTTTGTAACTAATAGCAGGGACTAGTTGCCACCAATCCCTCCCTGACTTTATCAGCTCCCAACAGTGCGTATAGGTAAGTATGTAATAAACTATACCAAATTCTAGGTAACCAACTAACAAAATCTGTGTCCTGAGCTTCTGTTGCAATTCCAGAAGCCAACGGGAGACTCACTCAGATGTTGCCTAGCATTCAAGAGAGATAGCTACTCAAAAAAAGTCAACAGTATGCTCATTAACATGCAACAAGCTTGTGAGGATGAGCTTCATTTCACTCTAGCTTGTCCCTGTACAAACAAGCATATTAAGTCACAGAAAGGCCTCCATAGAGGTTAGTGGTTGGGACCTGCTACACCTGAACATGTCATTTAAGCACACAACTGGTGATGACATGGCAACATGTATAAAAGACAGACAGCCACCTGAAAATTAACCTTGAGCTGGCTGAGGCTGGAAAGCTAACACTTTTCAAACTCCATGGACATCTATTATCTTTGTACATCTTGAGAACCAAACCTACATCCAAACAATACCACAACTCAACAAGCATTGAAAACTTGGAATTCTTACTCCTGCCCGCATCTGGTTGAGCCCTCCGTTGCTTTGCACTAAAAGATATCCTCGTGACTTCGCTGGACCTGCACTTCCCAGGTTTTCATGTCCCACACAATCTTGATCAAGATTTATCAACTGTTTTGAAAGAGTTATCATCCATACAAGCCTTCTAATCAAGAAGGCAGGGCAAAAATGGCAGCATGTCAAAAACAATATTCTGTTGGAGCAGGATCTCCTATAACTGTAGCTGCCTAACTTCATTGAGCAGTAGACATTCCCAGGCTCAAACATCCCACATGAATATAATGCTGGTACATGAATCACAAGCAGAAGTGATGAAGTCAGCATGATTTAGATCAGAAGTGTTGGCAAGAGATTTAAGTGGAGAATCACTCTGAAGACATGAAACTGACCTGTATATGAAGGGCTTTTATCGACACAAGGAATGAAGCCTCGATTTGGTGGAGGCTTCCACAGCTTTTTAAACTCCAATGCCTAGACAAACAATATAACAATCAGCTCCCAGTCAGCTAAAAACAGGTTAGTTTGAACACAAATTTCAACACCAGAGTGAGAGCAGTAGACTTTGAGCCATGGACAAAGCAATGAAACCTCAAATCTCCAGAAGTCAGCTCCCAGTCAGCTAGTCTCAATAAAACTTTAACAACAGAGTGACAGCAACAAACCTAAAGGATGGGGACAATGGAATGCTAAATTGGATCTTCAACAAGCATCTGCCCATGCAGAGAAAGTGAATAGACAAAGAGCTGAAAATATATCTTGGTAAGTACCAAGAATTTCCCATACTTACTATTTAAGCCAACCCATAAAGATTTAGATATGACTAAATAAAAAGGTTATGCATATTTCAGATCAGAAACATAATAGCAACCAAACAGCAGACATGAAAAAGAGGAAACTAAAGCCTAAAGAAAGGAGAAAACTAGACCAAGAACAAAACTGGGGAGCAGATTCAATGGCCATGATGGCCATACACGATCATGGACCTTCAAATGACATGTATGGCATGGCTGAAAAGGGGTAAAATGTATCACCTTGTCATCTGGTAGGTCAGACTGTACATCTGATTTCTCCAATCGAGATAAATGAGGGGGAATTAGCTCTTGCTTCCAACTCAATTCACCAGTTCTGGTCTGTACTCCAAGATCACCCTGCTGCAGTTACAGCCACACCAATGATATTTACTCAAATCTGAAAGATACTCTTATTCTACATATGATGTCCAATCTATGCCTCCATACCAGCAATATAAAGACAGATGATACAACATTACTGTAACTGACTCAATTATTTCTAAACTTCTATTGCTTATCATTCTAGTACAACATGTACACAAGCTAATCCCAAGCCAAAGACCATCCCTGTCGCCTGTCTTAACAACTATCATCCCATGACACATCAAGTGATGGAGACCATTGACTCTGCAGGATGGTTCAAGGAAAGCCTCAGGTCTGTCCATTTTGAGACTGTAGTAACATTGGAGCTTACAATTTCCGAAGAAGACCCATGACAATTTTTAAGCCCAAGGACCCAGGTTTCAGACACACTTCAGTCAGAACCAGTCCAAAAGAAAAGATGGGATGTTTCCAGGATGCATACTCTCAGATGAAAAGTCTCAAGGAGGGGGCATGTGGCCACTACCATAGAAGAATTTGCCCTAAGGCACATTTGACAGCTTGTAATTTACCCATGTGGATCACAAGTGCTTCTAATACAGATCATTGTAGTACCTTACCTGATTTTAAGATGTTCAGGAGCTTATCAGCTCATGAACTATCTCCAAATACATACTTTCTCAAGGCTTAAAGAAAAACAGGATGAAAATAGTCTCTCCTCAGTGCTTCAGAGGAAGGTTACTTTATGCTCAAGCAAGGAGTTTGACAATTGGAGCTGATACCTTGGGTAGGACATAGGGTTGCACATTTAAATTTCGAGTGCGTAAGATAGAGAGAAGATCTGGATAGAAAAATGTGGAGAAGAGTGCCCCCAATGTAACAGTAAGGTAGCCACTGATCCATAGCAGGCGTATAAGACACCCTCCTCCTGATCGAGCCTTTTGGCGTCTTCCATGCCCTAGTACTGCCTGATGTTGTGCTTGCCAGTGCTGCATGCTGCCCCTCTCTGAAACCCCAACATCATTCCTTACATATTCATCCAGTTTCCTCTTGCATGGTCAATGTGCTACCATGAAACTTTCCATGAAACCCCAAACAACAGACTTCATCAAAAAACCATCAACTGCAGTACCAGAAGAATGGTATTCTGGAATGTATGCATCTCTATGAAAATGCAGAGAAAATTCCATAATAATACTGTGAAGGTAACTATTGTGTCAGGTCTGATCAAACCAAAACAAGTACAATGAGAATGAGTGCGGTCATAACCTTGTGGGTGTCATTCACCAAGTATCAGACCACCAGCCTCATCACAATGGCAGTGACTGGCTGCCAGTACTCCCCATGAACTTTGTCAGCTCCCAATGGTGGGTGTCAATAACAGTATGATAATCTGTTCAAAATTCCAGGCCAAGAATTATTCAGAAAACACATCATGAGAATGTGTCAGAAGGAGTCAGGATGTCAGCTGGCACCCAAGAGGCAAAACTGCAGAACAAAATGCCTATTGCATCCTGATTCAAGCTGTGCACCAAGCTTGTGAGCATAAGCTCCACTCCATTTTAGAGTGATGAATGCATAGTTTTCATGGAAACAACTCTAAAGACAGGACCTTTAGCTACTTCCAAAGAGAATAGCACATTAATAGCTTGATGTGGAACCGCAGGCCATCTAATAGGACTTCCCACACAAGAGTGACTGAAAAGCAGAAGCTTACTTCTCTATATGATGTAAATCAATTCCATGTTTTCCGCATGTCTGGAGGGCATCCTCCTGTTTATCCCCAGAGTAACGTCCAAAGTTCAGATGAAAAGATGGCACAGAACTGACAGAATCATTATCACCTGGCAAGGACCAGAAACACAGTGCCATACTACATTGACCTGATCTCTGTGACAAGGAACAGCCTTGATGCAGTTCCAAGCATAGGAAGAAGTTCATATTCAGTAGCAAGCTTCTTCCAAAGGGCTCTACTTCTTTGAAAATACCATAAAATGTGTTGGTGCAACACCAGGTACAGATTTGAAAGGAGGCAGAGGACCAGTGAACAACTGCTAATGGTGAGAAAGCTAGGAAAGCTCTCCAGAGGACATAAAAGAAACTCTTTTGAAAAGCAGGTGTGACACAAGGCTGATAAAAAGCAGAGTGATGTTGAGAAATAAGATAAGAAAAAAGAGAAATCAGTCCCACCGGAGACAAAAGACAGGGTAATCAGAATGACAGGCATTGAAAAGTCCTAAGTGCGGGATGTGTTGGAGGAGCTACAGAATGAAAGCAGACCATCAATCGCAGAAAAAGGACCCTACATAAGCCAAAAAACCACATAGACAGCAGCAATAGCTCTTTGATGCACACAATAGAGTTATGGAGTGTTGCTTTTCGAAAATCCTGTACTTGAAAGCGAAGTATTGGAGTCCTGACAGCAACCGAGTAGCACAGGGAGAGAGAGACACACACACACACGCAGGCAGCGAGAGAACATGATCTGAAGCAAACACACAAGGACGGCATAGCTATGATATGATCCACCGGCGTTCAAACATACCTAGAGAGAAGGAAACCAAATGCCTCATAGTAAGGCGAGAGCAATGAAAGCGAAGCGTTTCAGTTGCAGTAAGGAACAAAACCACCCGGCATCTACGCGAGAGGAGGGGAAAACGAATCGCTAAATACAGGAACAAAAAGAAGAAGAAGAAGCAGATGATGATGATGATGAGAATCCGAACCACAAGTCGCCGCCTTCATAGATCGCCCTCCCGAATGCTCGTCTTGCTCCCGCTTGCCTCCTCTCCAGAAATCCCTCGTCCATACTTCAAAAGCCAAACCAAAAAAAAAAAAAAAACACAAAAATATCACATTCTCCACCGCACCATCGCCATGGATTCAAATCCCCCTTCTTGTTCTCCTCCTTCTTATTCTTCTTTCTTCCTCCTCCATCTTCTTCGCCTTCTCCTACACCTGCTGCTTCTTCTACAACTACTTCTTCTTCTTCTTCCACAAAAACAAGATGCAAAAAAATAGGCACAAGAAAGGGAGAAAACCAGCAGAAACGCGCAGATAAAACCAAAGACGAGAAAAAAAAACCCTGACAAAAGAGATACTTAAGAAAACACAAACCTCCAACAATGAAAGCTCCTGCTGTTCTGCTCCTCCTTTTCTCAAACGAAGCAAGTTTGCTGGTGTTCTCTTCTTTCTTTTACGACGTCGGATTGTTCTTGCTGTTGTTCTTCCTCTTCTTATCTATATAGCTGCTGGCTGATTCTCTGCACAGAGAGAGAGAGAGAGAGAGAGAGAGAGAATAAAAGCTCCGCTGCGATCAGCTTCCCTTGTACACCACCACTCAAACCCAAAAGCTCCAAAAAGCTCGACGATATGGTGGTGACCGTAAAACCACACTCCCAAAAACGCTACCTTCAGAAAGGCCCCAAAAAAACAGCAAAAACGCACCCCCCCCC